>Ga0209382_10002624_pt1 | contig 25765 bp, 22 predicted proteins | sample SoiMetdeltSBSDD5_FD_187599 | JGI IMG/M metagenome (GOLD analysis project Ga0209382, IMG submission 187599) | Bulk soil microbial communities from a Populus tree surrounding site in Tennessee, USA - Soil MetaG P. deltoides SBSDD5 (SPAdes) (version 2) | ecosystem: Environmental > Terrestrial >... | reverse complement strand
CTTGACCTCAGCCGCGGCGAGCCCTGAGTTGCGCAGCATGCGCAGCGAGGGGTCGCTCAGCGATTTGGCGAGCTTGCGGCCTGCAGAGGTCGTGATGAGCTTGTGGTGATGATAGTGGGGCGTCGGAAGGCCCAGGAGTGCCTGGAGCATCCGGTGGATGTGCGTCGCCTCGTAAAGATCGAGGCCGCGCGTCACATGAGTCACGCCCTGGATGGCATCATCGACGACGACGGAGAGATGGTAGGTCGTGCGAATATCCTTGCGGGCGAGGATGACGTCGCCCCAGCGGCGTGGATCGGCTTCAACCTCGCCTTGCTCTTCGTCGACAAACGAGAGCCTGGCCACCTTGCGGCTGGCCTTCTCCATGTCGAGGCGCAGGCTGAAGGGCGCTCCCCAGCCGGCGCGTTCCTCAACGAGGCTTGGGGGGAGCTTGCGGCAGGTACCCGCATATAGGACGTTGCCGTCGGGATCAAAGGCGCTCGCAGTGGAGGCGATTTCCTTGCGCGAGCAGAAACAGGGATAGAGGAGCCCCTCGTCGCGTAGGCGGTTTTGAGCCGCCGCGTAATCGTCAAGGTGGCGGCTTTGGAAGCGCACGGGTTCGGGCCAGCTCAGCCCGAGCCAGGCGAGATCCTCGAAGATGCGGGTGATGAATTCGGGGCGGCAGCGTGTCCAATCGATGTCCTCGATGCGCAAGAGAAAGAGACCGCCTGCTGCCCTGGCAGCGCGTTCGGTGAAAAGAGCGGAATAGGCATGGCCCAAATGGAGTTCGCCGTTGGGGCTCGGGGCAAAGCGGAAAACGGGTTGTGGCATGGCGGGGCGGTGTTCAAGCTCGACGTCACCCAATATAGTCAAAGCTATGCGGACGATCAGCAGCATCGCCGATCTGGAAGAGGGGATTCAGCAGCTCGCGGCGCGGGAGGCACGTTTCGCCATGGTGGCGCGAGAGGAGTTGCCGCCGCTCAGGCTCAAGGTGCCGGGATTCGCCACTCTCGCCCAGATCCTCATCGAGCAGATGATCTCGCTCAAGGCCGCGGCGGCGATCAGCGCAAGGCTTCTAGCGGAATTAGGGTCTTTCGAAGCGCAGGGCCTGGTGCATGCAGGAGTGTCACAGCTCAAGGCGCTGGGATTGAGCCAAGCCAAGGCGGAAGCGCTGAAGACCCTCGCGCAGGCGATCGTGGAAGGGCGCTTCGATCTTGAGTCCCTCGAGTCCATGGGGGACGATGAGGCTTCGGCAACCCTCATGAGGCTCAAGGGAATCGGTCCGTGGACCGCCAACATCTATCTGCTGACGGCGCTTGGGCGCCCTGATGCATGGCCGTCGGGCGATGTGGCGCTGCAAGCGGCGGTCGCCTCGCTGTTCGAACTCGAGCAGAGGCCCGATCGCAAGAGGATGGGCGAGATCGCAGAAGCGTGGCGGCCGTGGCGATCAGTCGCGGCGCGACTCTTGTGGATGCATTACGGCAATGTCAAAACGCGGGGCGCGGTTCAGACCAATTCGCTCGCCCCCTTCACAGCATCGTTGCACAAGATATAGTAGTTATCGGAAAGGACTCGACAGGCAAAAGGGCGGAACTACGTGTATCAAGCCCCGATCGCAGTGGAAAACTGTCCGGCTCTCGTGCTTAACGCCGATTACCGGCCCCTGTCCTATTATCCTCTGTCGCTGTGGTCATGGCAGGATGCGGTCAAGGCCGTGTTCATGGACCGGGTCAACATCGTGTCGGAATATGACAGGGTGGTGCGTAGCCCCTCCTTCGAGTTCCGGCTGCCCAGCGTGGTTTCGCTCAAGACCTTCATCAAGCCCGCGCGCTACCCGGCTTTCACACGGTTCAATGTGTTCCTGCGGGACAGGTTCTCCTGCCAATATTGCGGGGACCGCAACGACCTCACCTTCGATCACCTGGTGCCGCGCTCGAAGGGCGGACACACGACCTGGGAGAACGTCGTCACGGCCTGTGCGCCGTGCAATCTGCAAAAGGGCGGCCATCTGCCGCGCGAGGTTTCGATGTGGCCAGCGCAGAAGCCGGTGAGGCCCACGGTGCATGAGCTTCACAGCAATGGGCGACTATTCCCGCCAAACTATCTGCACGACAGCTGGCAGGACTATCTCTACTGGGATACGGAACTCGAGCCTTAAGCGGTACGCGAGCGCAGGGCGTTGAAGGCGAGGCCGGCGAGGGCCACCGAGACCACCATATTCCAGCCGGCGAAGGAGAGGCCCAGGAAGCGCCAAGGCGCTTCATCGCAGCGCACGAGTCGGGTGTTCGAGAGGTCAGGAAGACCACCCGACAGGCCACCCGAGGCGGCGCAGGATTGCGGGCCCTCCCACCAATTCCATTCGATGCCGACGTGATAGGCAGCGAGAGCCGCGCCCGCCAGCATGATGAGGCCGATGAGGAGAAGGCCCGCGCGGCTGAGGCGGGGCGAAGCGTTTCCCTGCCAGAGGAGAAAGAAGGCGAGCGGCACGACAATATAATAAGGCCAGCGCTGCTTGAGGCAGAGCGGGCAGGGTGCGTAGCCGCCAATAATCTGAAACGCCCATGCCGCAGCGATGGTGAGCGTGGCGATGAGAGCGATGGCGAGGGTTGCCTGAACGAGAGGGGAGGAGCGCGTTTGCATGGGATTCGACCGGCGCTGTTAGCAGGGGAGCCCGCGACTTGTCCAATAGGTTAATCCTCGATGCGCTGTCGCAGCTTTTTGAGGCCCGAGCGATGATCCTTCATGCGACGTCGACGCTCGCGCGATGCCAGGGTGGGCCTCGTCGGCCTGCGCGGCGTGGGGCGCTCCGAGGCGCGCTTCAAAAGGTCGATCAGCCGGGCCAGCGCTTCTGCCCGGTTGCGCTCCTGGGTGCGAAAGTTCTGCGACTTGATAATAAGGACGCCATTGTCCGTCATGCGCCGGCCGGCGAGGCGCTTCAACCGCGTCAGAGTCGGTGGATCGAGCGCCGGCGAGCGGGCGGCATCGAAGCGCAGTTCGACTGCGGTTGCGAGCTTGTTGACGTTCTGGCCACCGGGGCCCGAGGCGCGGATGAAGCTCAAGGCCAATTCGTCCTCGGCGATCGACAATGAAGGGGTGATGCGGATCATGACCCCAAGAGTGTAGCCTAAGCGCTTCGCCTTTGCAGTTGACGGAGAAGGCTCAGACCCTATGATCCGCCGGCTTTTGAGGCCCCTGTGGCGGAACTGGTAGACGCGGCAGACTCAAAATCTGTTTCCGGCAACGGAGTGGGGGTTCGAGTCCCTCCAGGGGCACCAATAGCATTCAAGTAGCAACGCGAACGAGCAGTAGGCTTGCCAACCAAGTTTGCAATGGCGAACTGACTGGCAAAGGAAACGATGTCCTGCTGCTTGGCGCGAGCTTTCGCCGCAGCCTTACGTAGAAGACTTTCCCCACCCCGGTGGTGTCTTGGAGCATCGTCACCCGCAAATGGGTGCCATTACCGGGCGGCTTTGTCGGGGTCTTTTTATGAAGCATGTCACAACCTCTCCGATTTCCAGCAGGTCATTTTTAGCAAGCAGGAAAAAAGGGCACTTACCGAAGTTGCTCGACGAAGGTGGTGGCTAGATTTTTCCGAGGCGCAGGAATGAGAAATCAGCCAAACAATCAGTTCGCAACTGGCAAGCCAAAGGAGTATGAAAAACCCTGTGGGTGAGCATGGGGGGTGAAGGCCGATGCGTACAGAGGTCGGTTTTCTTCTGATTTTCTTGTGCTTGATGCCAGTAGTATCGCACGCTGGGGCAATTCATGATTCTGCCAAGAAGGGGGATGTTGCGTCTATATCGGCTGCATTGGATGCGGGTGCAGACATCAATGGGCGCGATTTCATGGGCCCGCCGCTGTATCACGCAGTCGTTGGAGTAAAACTCGAAGCGGCAAAATTACTGATCGAGCGAGGAGCCGACGTAAATGCCCCTTCCATATTGGGTATTGCTCCGCTGGTGCCTGCCGTACGTAGGCGCAATATTGAGCTGATCAAACTTCTACTCGACCATGGCGCTAATCCAAACTCTGTCCTTGGCACCCAAACCGCCCTGCACTTAGCCGTCCAAGCCGGTTGCTTCGACTGTGTCAAAGCATTGGTCGAAGCAGGGGCGGATGTAAACGCAGTGACTTCGAACGGCCAATACCGGACACCTCTTCACATTGCCAAACTCCGGGGGCTAGGTGAGGTGGCCGACTATCTTTTGATGCATGGCGTCATAATACCGAAGCCAGAGCCGATTTCGCCCAAGTTGGCGGCTGCTGATGTGCAAAAAGGCCAGGTGGTATTTGAAGCCAATTGTGGGTTTTGTCATTCCGCAAAACCCAAGGAACGAAAAGTGGGGCCGAGCCTCTGGGTGTTGTCGGGCACGACAAAGCGGCGGTTGCCGAGATAACCTATTCAGAGACGTTGAAGTCTTGGGGCGGGGTTTGGAATTACGAGGACTTGAATACCTATCTCTATGGACCCACACTTACTACGCCTGGGGTATTGATGGAAATACGCGGTATTCCGGACAAAACAGAGCGAGTAAATCTGATCGCCTATCTGCGTACCCTAAGTGACAATCCAGCCCCACTGCCGTGGTTGTTTTGCACTGCGCAGGCTCTATTGCATAGTTTAATGTTAGGCTGTGCCGGAAGATATGCCAGCGACAGAACCACGGGCGCAACGACAGCTTTCTGCGATCCTCGCAGCCGATGTTGCCGGCTACAGCCGTCTCATTGGCCTTGATGAAGAGGGAACGCTTGCTCGGTTGAAGGAGCTGCGGCGCTCCCTGATTGATCCCAAAATAACCGAGCATCGCGGGCGCATCGTCAAAACGATGGGCGACGGGCTTCTCGTGCAGTTTGCAAGCGCGGTGGATGCTGTGCGCTGCGCAGTTGATGTTCAGCGCTTCATGGCAGAACAAAACGTCGGCCTGGCTCAGGAGAAAAGAATTGAGTTCCGCATCGGTGTCAACGTGGGCGACATTGTTGTCGATGGTGACGACATTCATGGGGACGGTGTCAACGTCGCTGCGCGGCTAGAAGGATTGTCAGAGCCAGGCGGCATTTGCGTTAGCGGCGTGGCGTACGACTACGTGCGTGACAAACTCGACATCGTTCTTGAGGACATCGGCGAGCAGCAGCTCAAAAACATTCCTCGGCCTGTGCGAGTGTACAAAACCAGAGCTATGGCTACTTCGGAGCGTAGGGCTTCCGCTCCCGCAGGATCAGACAAACCATCCATTGCAGTTTTGCCTTTTGTCAACATGAGCGGTGATCCGGAGCAGCAGTATTTCAGCGATGGCATCACAGAGGACATCATCACAGAACTGTCCCGCTTCCGCTCTCTGAACGTAATAGCGCGTAATTCCTCATTTGCGTTTCGGAACGAGCGAATTGATGTAGGTGAAATCGCACGAAGGCTGCGAGTGCAATTTGTGCTGGAAGGAAGCGTTCGACGCGCTGGAAATCGGGTACGTATTACCGTCCAGCTGATCAATGCGTCAACGGGTGCGCATCTCTGGGCTGAGCGGTATGACCGCGAACTGGAGGATATCTTTGCCGTCCAAGATGAGGTGGTGCGTACAGTTGTGGCGACTGTCGCGGGACGACTGGAAGCCACTGGCGCTCAAATCGCTAAACGAAAGCCACCCGAAAGTCTTGTTGCATATGACTACGTACTGCGTGGCTTGGAACAACTCAACCTGGAAGGAGAGGAGCACAATTCGGAAGCCCTCCGATTGTTTCAAAAAGCTGTCGAGTTAGACCCACAGTATGCCGTGGGTCACGCTTACCTCGCCTTGGCAATCTATGTTCAGTGGATGAATAGTCGAGCCCCTGGGGAGCTTGAGCGCGCACTTTCCTTTGCACGCCGAGCCCTCGAACTGGACGAAAATGATAGTCGCTGTCATCGGACACTGAGCGCCATTTATGTGCAGCTGCGAGAATACGACCGCGCGGAATTTCATTCCGACAAGAGCATCGCTCTCAACCCCAACGATGCGTTCACGGCTGTCTATCGGGGGGGCATGCTGCGCCATATTGGTCGGGCAGAGGAAGGCGTAGCATGGGTTCGCAAAGCCATGCGGCAAGACCCTTATCATCCGAACTGGTATTGGAACACCCTTGCTTTTGTGCTTCACGCCGCAGGACGGTACGCTGAGGCGTTGGAAGCCTATAGCAGGATGGTTCAACGCCCATCTTTCTATCATGCTTATGTCGCCGCCTGTCACGCCGAGCTTGGTCAAATGGAAAAGGCGCGTGAACACGCGGCATTAGCTTTACAAGCCAAGCCAGACTTCTCGGTCACCACCTGGGGCAAACGGCTTCCTTGGAAAAATGATGCTGACCTGCAGAAATTCTTGGACGGCTTGCGCAAAGCGGGCTTGCCAGAATGATGAATAGCACCACACAGCGCCGCCTTGCAGCGATCTTTGCAGCCGACATGGTCGGCTATAGTCGTCTCATGGGCCAGGATGAGGCGGGCACGCTGGCCGCGCTCAAGGCCCTCAGAATTGAGACAGTTGATCCAAAGGTTCGTCCGATGTGGGGCGGCACGGGGATCACTGAGGATTCGTTTCACTGACCCAATGGTATATAAAGGGCGAGCTTGTTTGGACATACGACGAAACCGGGAAGGGGAAGCATGATTCTTAGAGGTTGCTGTGTGATGGAGCGATGACAACCGACTCAGAGCGTCCCACGTGGCACACCTCGCCGGTCGAGGAAGTCCTCACGCGGCTGGCGACGACACCGGCTGGTCTTTCTGGCGCTGAGGCGGCGCAGCGACTCACAACGTACGGACCGAACGAGCTGCAGGCGACGGCGCACACGTCGGCATGGCGCACCTTTGCAGCACAGTTCGAGAACGTGCTCATTCTGATCCTTCTCGCCGCCACTGCGGTATCGGGATTCCTCGGGCACACTCTCGAAGCCATCGTCATCACGGTCATTGTCCTGTTTGCGGTGTTGCTCGGATTCATTCAAGAACATCGGGCGGGCCGGGCACTCGAAGCGCTGAAGAAGATGGCGGCGCCGCTGGCACACGTGCTTCGTGACGCGCTGGAAACCGCCGTGCCGGCTCGCGAGCTGGTGCCGGGCGACGTCATCCTGCTCCGCGCCGGCGACCGGGTTCCCGCGGACGTGCGCGTGGTGCAGGCTGTCAACCTCGCCGTCGACGAGGCTGCCCTCACGGGAGAATCAATGGCCGTCGAGAAAACCGAGATCCGCCTGGACGATCACCAGCTGCCGCTCGGCGATCGACGGAACATGGCGTACGCGGGAACGCTCGTGGCCCGTGGACGCGGGCAGGCCGTGGTCATCGCGACCGGGATGGCGACAGAGTTCGGCCGTATCGCACAAATGGTGGAGACGGTCGAAGCCAGCCGGACTCCGCTGCAAGTTAATCTCGATCGACTCGGGGGCACGCTCGGCAAGGCCGCACTCTCGGTGGTCGCGGTCGTGGTCGTCGTCGGGATCGCCCGCGGCCTCCCGGTCATCGACATGTTCCTCTTTGGCATAGCGCTGGCGGTGGCGGCAGTTCCCGAGGCGCTTCCAGCCGTCGTGACCATCTCGCTGGCGATCGGCCTCCGGCGGATGGTCAAGCGCAACTCCCTTGTTCGGCGACTGCCGATCGTCGAGACGCTGGGCAGCACATCGGTCATTTGTTCCGACAAGACGGGCACGCTGACGCGGAATGAGATGACCGTCCGGCAGGTGTTCGTCGACGATCGCCTGCTGGAGCTGACGGGCGTCGGTTACGAGCCAGTCGGCAAGGTCCTCGACAGCGGACGGACAGTCGAGCCGCCGTCGAGTCTGCGCGAGGTGCTGCGGGCCGGCGTGCTCGCGTCCGACGCGCAGCTCGTGTCCCGCGATGGGCGCTGGCATGTCGTGGGAGATCCAACCGAGGGCGCGCTCGTCGTCGCGGCAACCAAGGTGGGGTTGAGTCCAGCCTCGCTGAACGAACAGGAGCCGCGCTCGGCGGAGATCCCCTTTGCGTCCGAGCGGCGCCGCATGACCACGCTGCATTCGACGAATCCAGGTGGCGCCGTGGCTTACTCGAAAGGTGCCGCGGACGAGATTCTGGCGAGCTGCACCAGAGAGCTGCGTTCGGGTGGCGAGCGTCCCTTGACCGACTTGGGCCGCGAGGCGATTCTCGCCGTCGAACGGCGTATGGCCGGCGAGGGCCTGCGCGTCCTCGCAATCGCGAAGAAAACCGGCGCGTTGCTCGAGGATGCCGAACGCGACATGACGCTGCTGGCGCTCGTCGCGATGATGGATCCGCCTCGCGAGGAAGCGCGGGTCGCGGTGCAGACGTGCGAGGCCGCAGGCATCCGGGCAGTGATGATCACCGGCGATCACCCGCTGACCGCCAGCACCATCGCCAAAGAGCTGGGGATCATCAAGGACGCGCGGGTCGTCTCCGGTCGCGATCTCGAAGCGATGAGCGACGAGGCTCTAGACGGGATGGTTACCGACATCGCGGTCTACGCCCGCGTCTCGCCAGCCGACAAGCTCCGCGTCGTGAGCGCGTGGCAGAGTCGCGGGCAGGTTGTGGCGATGACCGGCGACGGCGTCAACGATGCGCCGGCCCTAAAGAAAGCCGATGTCGGCATTGCGATGGGCATCGCCGGTACCGATGTCAGCAAAGAGGCGGCAGGCATGACCCTGCTCGACGACAACTTCGCGAGCATCGTCGCGGCCGTCGAGGAGGGCCGGATCGTTTTCGGGAACATCAAGAAGTACTTGATGTATCTGCTGTCGTGTAACGTCGGCGAAATCGTACTGCTCGCCGGCGCTGTCATCGCCGGGTTGCCGATGCCGCTGACGGCCGTGCAGATTCTCTACGTCAATCTCGCGACCGACGGTCTGCCCGCGCTGGCCCTGGCCGTGGATCCGCCGGAAGCGGACCTGATGAGGCGACGACCGCGAGATCCCCGAATCGGCATCTTCACGCCGCCGGTCGTGGTCATGCTGATCACGGCTGGTGTGTGGTCCGCGCTCATGAACATCACACTGTTCGTCTGGCTGCTCCGTTCCGGGCGGCCGCTCGAGGAGGTGATGGCCCTGACCTTCGTGTTGCTCGTCCTGATCCAGTTCTTCAACGCCTACAATTGCCGATCCGATCGTCTGTCGATCATCAAGGGCGTGTTCTCAAATCGCTGGCTGAACCTGGCTGTCGCCTGGGAACTGTTCCTGCTGATCGTCATCACCTACGTCCCCTTCTTTCAGCGGGCGTTCGGGACCTTCGGCTTCTCAGCTCGAGACTGGATGCTGACGATCGCGTTGGCCTTTACTATCGTGCCGGTAGTCGAAGTGGTGAAGTGGATGGTTCGCCGTGGCTGGTTCGGAGAAGTCGTGTGATGCGGCGAGCCCGTCCTCGATGTCGGTTGCGGAACTGGCCGGTTGCTGCTCAATGCTAGCGCTTTGCAAGCGCAAAGTGGAGCGCCTCGGCTAACTGCGAACATCTACCTCCAATCGATGTCGGAGCTCGACCTGCGCCTCCGATACCGCACGATCATCGCGCCCTCGAGCTCGTTTGAATGCATGAGCCACACTGCAGGCGCCGCGACGCCTAAGTTTCTCCGCATCCCCTTTGCCAACGTACATGCTTAGCTCTTAAGCTGTTCCAGTCTTAGGTCGTATGGGACATCAGCGTGCGCACCATCGCAAAGAGAACATTTCTGTTCTTAATCATCGTAGCATCACTCGCTTTTGCATTCATCCTCTTGCCTTTCTATGGCGCCATTCTTTGGGGAACTATCACAGCAATTGTCTTTGCACCCCTCTATCGGCGACTACTTAAGCTGATGCCGCAAAGGCGCAACCTCGCTGCCTCCCTTACAGTCATGATCATCATCGTCATGGTCATCCTGCCACTAGCGTTGATCACCGTCGCATTGTTGCAGGAAGCCTCCAGCGTGTACGCCAGTATCGAGTCGGGGGAGTGGAATTTTGGACGCTACTTTCAACAAGTCTTCGATGCCTTGCCTGGCTGGGCAGCCAATCTCCTTGCTCGCTTTGGGCTGACCAACCTTGGCGCCGTATTACAGAAGTTGTCCCTTGGCTTGACGGCGGGCAGTCAGTTTTTCGCTACACAGATTATCAACATCGGTCAGAACACTGTTAACTTCATCATCAGCCTGTTTCTAATGTTGTATCTCCTCTTCTTTCTGCTGCGTGACGGTAACAAGCTGTTGAAGATTATCACGGACGCCATTCCCCTGGACGCAGATCAGAAGCGTGCTCTACTCAGTAAATTCACCATCGTTATCCGCGCCACAGTCAAAGGCAATATTGTCGTGGCAATCGCGCAAGGGGCGCTTGGTGGGCTCATTTTTTGGTTCTTAGGGATTCACGCGCCACTTTTATGGGCGGTGCTGATGGCCTTTTTGTCACTGGTACCGGCGGTTGGCGCAGGCATCGTTTGGGTGCCGGTTGCGATTTTCTTTCTTATGACCGGCGCGACGTGGCAGGGAATCGTTCTGATTGCCTACGGCGTGCTTGTGATCAGTGTGGTCGACAATATTCTGAGGCCTATCCTGGTAGGACAGGATACAAAGTTGCCTGACTATGTTGTGCTATTCTCCACGCTGGGTGGTATCTCTATCTTTGGGATTAACGGGTTTGTCTTGGGGCCGGTAATTGCTGCGATGTTCATGGCTGTCTGGCTCATCTTTACCGTTAACGCCGAGAGATGATGCGGCGGAAACACCGAGAAGGCCCATAGCTCCTCGCATTGAGCAGAGTGAATTGCCGTTCGTCGCGGTTGGAGCGGCCAATAAATTTGGTTGCAGCCACGCGAAGGCTAAGCGCAAACAAGATTGGAATGACCCCAAAACGCAAGCGCTGGCAATACAACTACTATTTTTATCCTGTACCCCTTGTCATCTATGGTTGAGACTCCCATGTAAGTAACCTCTTCAGAGTGCCATCTGATCGTTGCGCGCAGCTAACAAGCTGTGGCCGTCAACACATCTGAAAACCCATTCAAACGGAGCAAGCCTCATGAAATTTCGTCCTCTGCACGACCGCGTCGTCCTGCGCCGCATCGAAGAAGATTCGAAAACCAAAGGGGGCATCATCATTCCCGACACGGCTCAGGAAAAGCCTATGCAGGGCGAGGTGATTGCCGTCGGACCGGGCGGACGCGATGACAGCGGCAAACTAATCCCTATCGATCTGAAGCCCAGGGATAGGGTGCTGTTCGGCAAATGGTCGGGTACCGAAGTCAAGATTGAAGGCGAAGAGCTCTTGATCATGAAAGAGTCGGACATCCTGGGGGTGATCGAAGAGAAAGTTGCCAGGAAAGCCGCGGCCTAACGGCTTTCTGAGAAAATCCCGAAACAACGCAATCAAGGAGCCTTACTATGGCTGCCAAAACGGTAAAATTTGGTTCAAGCGCCCGTGAACAGATGCTACGCGGCGTCGATATCCTCGCCAACGCCGTGAAGGTTACCCTGGGGCCGAAGGGCCGCAATGTGGTAATCGACAAATCCTACGGCGCCCCCCGCACCACCAAGGACGGTGTGACGGTAGCGAAGGAGATCGAGCTTGAAGACAAGTTCGAGAATATGGGCGCTCAGATGGTGCGTGAAGTCGCCTCAAAAACCAATGACGAGGCGGGCGATGGTACGACCACCGCCACCGTCCTGACCCAGGCCATTGTGCGTGAAGGCGCGAAATATGTTTCCGCCGGCATGAACCCGATGGATCTCAAACGTGGTGTCGAGATGGCTGTCACGGCTGTCGTCGAGAACCTGAAGAAGCAGACCAAAAAAATCAAATCATCAGACGAGATATGCCAGGTCGGGACTATCGCGGCCAATGGTGACAAGGAAATCGGTGAAAAGATCGCTGAGGCCATGCAGAAAGTCGGCAACGAAGGGGTGATTACAGTCGAAGAGTCCAAGGCGCTCGAGTTTGAACTCGAGGTCGTCGAAGGCATGCAGTTCGACCGCGGTTATCTTTCGCCCTATTTTGTCACCAACGCCGACAAAATGGTGGTGGAACTCGAAGATCCCTATATTCTTCTCCACGAAAAGAAGCTTTCCAATCTGCAGTCAATGCTGCCGATCCTCGAGGCCGCGGTACAATCTGGCCGTCCCCTTCTGATCGTCTCTGAAGATGTCGAAGGCGAGGCTTTGGCTACGCTTGTGGTCAACAAATTACGTGGCGGTCTCAAGGTAGCTGCCGTGAAAGCGCCAGGATTCGGCGATCGCCGCAAGGCCATGCTTGAGGACATTGCAGTTCTTACCGGAGGCCAGCTCATCTCCGAAGAACTCGGCATCAAGCTCGAGAACGTGACGCTCGATATGCTCGGCCGTGCCAAGAGGGTGCGCATCGACAAGGAGACGACGACGATCGTTGATGGAGCCGGCAAGAAGCCTGACATTGCAGGTCGTATTACCCAGATCAAGGCGCAGATCGAGGAAACTACCTCTGACTATGATCGGGAAAAGCTTCAAGAACGTCTGGCTAAGCTTGCCGGCGGTGTTGCCGTGATCAGGGTCGGTGGCGCGACGGAAGTGGAAGTTAAAGATCGCAAGGATCGCGTCGATGATGCCTTAAACGCAACCCGCGCTGCAGTTGAAGAAGGCGTCGTGCCAGGCGGCGGTGTTGCACTGCTGAGGGCAAAGAGGTCGGTCGAAGCCCTTAAATCCGAGAATCCCGACATTCAGGCGGGCATCAACATCGTGTCCAAAGCGCTCGAAGCACCATTGCGTCAAATCGTCGAGAATGCCGGTGTCGAAGGCTCGATTGTCGTCGGCAAAGTGCTCGAAAAGTCTGGAAACTTCGGCTTCGATGCTCAGAAAGAACAATATGTCGACATGGTTCAGGCGGGCATTATCGATCCGACCAAGGTGGTTCGCGTGGCCTTGCAGGACGCAGCTTCGGTGGCCGCTCTTCTCATAACGACAGAAGCCATGGTCGCCGAGACACCCAAGGACAAGGCGCCCCTGATGCCGACTGGAGGTGGCATGGGTGGAATGGGTATGGGGGGAATGGATTACTGACCAACAGGCGCCAGTTTCACGGAACACTCGCGCACCGGAAACTGAGCGCGGGTGGAAAGGGACGCAAACGCGTTGATGTCAAATGGCAATCGAATTTCCTAATCTGTGCCGCAGATACGATGCGACGCGGCGCTGCGTTCGTTTTTCTGGCTATGATGGTGCTATGGAAAAATCATTCTTTGTCGAGGAACGGGCTATTTGGCACCTAGAAATGCCGGCCCAAAAGGACGAAGCAGAACTACTCAAGACCTTCGATCGTCATCGGGAGCAGATCTGCAAGGTAGCGCGCCGAGCCTATGAAAAGCGCCGTGAAGGTTCCTACACTTTAACTGCAGCAGATTTTTCCTGAAGTCAAAATTGCCTAGAGGCTGAATCTACCTAATGTCCGCTGTTGGCACAAAGCGGACTCACTGATTTCACGGGCAAACGTCCGCTTACAGGCGTGCAGCGGACTCAATGCAGGCGCAGCGCAAATTGACCCAAGCGGATATTTCGTCGGCTATCCGGCCCGTGACCCGAAGTCTGACTTTGCGGCTCGATGAACCTTGACGAAAACCTGGTCGTCTTCGATGCACACCGGGCAAAACGGCAGACCGATGGGCTTGCCCTCTGCGTTCTTCGAGTTCCTTTTCGTACTTCGCTCGCGCAATTCAGCTTTGAGGCGACATGCGGAAGGCAGGTCTGAAAAACTTCGCTGAAACATGAATTGCGAGTATCAGCTGTGTCTGAGAAGCTCCTCAAACTGCACTGGAGGAGAAAATAAATACCCCTGACCTTGATCGCAGTTCATTTCTCGAAGCAAAGCGCGCTGGGCTTCGCTTTCGATTCCCTCGGCGACTGCTTTCATGCCAAGCCTGTGGGCCAAAACGATGGAGGCGTTGACGATTTCGCGTGCACTACGGGTGGCCACAATGTCGGAGATAAAACCACGGTCAATTTTGAGGATAGTGAATGGGACCGTGCTCAGACGCTCTAAGCTTGAGTAACACGTGCCAAAGTCGTCAATAGCAAGACCGACCCCTCTCAATCGGAGCCTCGCCAAGACACCGAGCATCTGAATCTCATTTGCCGTCGCAGAGGCCTCCGTCACTTCCAGTGTTAGACAGTCCGCCGACAGGCCATGCGCAAGGATTCGTGCCGTGATTTTTTCCGGAAAGTCCCGGTCAAGTAGGTCTTCCACAGAGATGTTGACGGATACTCGGCAGGGGAGACCCTGCTCCCCTAGCTTCGCAGCATAGGCAAGAGATTTGTCTAGGATTTGATTGGTAAGGAGAGGCAGAATGCCATGACCGGCCGCGACAGAGATAAATCGATCTGGCATCACAAGGTTGAATTTGTCGCTTCGCCAGCGTGCCAACGCTTCAAAGTAGAGCGGCCTACCCGTTTCGAGGTGAACGATTGGCTGAAGATAGACATCAAACTCCCTTCTCTCCAGGCCTTTGAGCACGTCGTCGACATTGATTTGCGAGGGTGAGGGACCGCTGCGCGGCGGTGTCAGCGCGGGCGTCTGCTCCAGGAGTCTCGAAATCTCTGCTGCGCGGACAGGCTTCGCCATCAATCCTCCAACCCTCAGGCCAGACTTTCTAGCAATGGCCTCGGCTGTGACGAGCACCTCATCATGCTGACCGCTCATCAGCACAATCGAGGATTTAACCTTGTGCCGAGCCAGTTGTTCCAAAACCTGAATGCCGTCGGCACCGGGCATCACCATATCAAGAAAGATAAAATCGTTCGGGGTCAGAGCCACAAGGTCCGAAGTATGGATCTGTGAGCGGGTTCGCACTTTGCGACCGAGCCCAGAGATCACTCGCTCCATAAATTTGCAGAACGCCACATCGTCGTCGATCACGAGGACGCGGCGTTGCTCAGACGTCATTGGCGGTTGAACAGACATGGGTGTCACTACGTTTTCGTCAGTACACATTATGCTGCTTAAGAAAAAGCAAATGCGCCTTAAGCCTTTGTTCACCATCGTCGACTGGGTAGCCATTATTTTAAGCGCCTTTAACCCTCGAATAGGGACAATGTGGAGCATTTTGAGGTCTCCATGACTGCACTCCCAATCAATGCAATAGATGGGCTGGTGCTTCCAGAGCAGCAGCGTGGCCAACTGCGCCCCCACGGTCTGGTCCTCTCCGCTGTGCCTCCTTCATTGAGGGAGCAACGGATTGCTCTGGCAGTGCTGGTGCTCTCGGCGGCGGCATTCCTGATCGCGGTGCCGTTTGCTCGGGTAAAGCTTCTCCCCATATCAGCCTTCATCCCGGCCTATGAAGCCTCACTCATCATTATTGATCTGATTACTGCGGTATTGTTGCTGGGCCAGTTCATGCAGGTGCGGCATCGGGCATTGCTCGTTCTGGCAGCTGGTTACTTATTCGACGCACTAATCATCATTCCACACGCAATGACCTTTCCCGGCCTTTTTACCGCCACCGGATTGCTGGGCGCCGGCAGCCAATCCACGGCATGGCTTTATATGTTCTGGCACGGGGGATTTCCGCTTTTTGTAATCGCCTATGCGACAATGCAAAATGGATCAGCACAGCAAATTGCAGGTCCACGGGAGGTCCTCAGCTGGGCGCTCATAGTCGCGGGAGCGGTCTGTGCAGTTGCCGCGCTCACCACTGCAGGCCACGCACTCCTTCCAAACATCATGGATGGGCATGGCTACACACCGGTTATGAAATTCGTGGTTGCAGTCGTGTGGGGGCTAAGCCTGCTTGCCTTCGTCATCCTATGGCGACACCGCACGCGATCAGTGCTTGATCTATGGCTCATGGTCGTGATGGGCACATGGATGTGTGATATCGCGCTTAGCGCGGTATTCAACGCTGGCAGGTTTGATCTTGGATTTTACTTTGGCCGCGTGTTTGGGCTCATGGCTGCCAGCTTCGTGCTTCTTGTGCTGACGCTTGAGATGGGCGGCCTGCACGGTCGCTTGGCCAGAGTAACCATGCATTTGCAGAACAGAACCCGAAAGCTCGAGGACGATGTGCGCCAGAGTGCAACGGAGCACGAGCAAGTTGAAGCACAGCTTCGCCAGTCCCAAAAAATGGAAGCGATTGGTAACCTCACCGGCGGCATGGCACATGACTTCAACAATCTGCTTGCCGTGATTGTGGGCAATCTAGATTTGCTGCGTGAGCGCAAGAAAACAGATCCCGAGGTGCAGGAACTCGCTGGCGATGCTCTCGAGGCTGCCTTACGAGGCGCTGATCTGACCCGCAGACTTCTGGCCTTCGCCAGGCGCCAGCCGCTTCAGCCAAAACAGATTGATGTCAACTTGCTGATTAGGGACTTCACCAGGCTTCTTAGTCGCACTCTTGGTGAGAACATTGAGATCAAGCTCGATTTTGAACCAAGTCTCTGGCCCATTATTGCCGATCCGGCCCAGCTCGAAGCAGGTCTTGCCAACCTTGCCACCAATGCCCGAGACGCGATGCCCGAGGGAGGACAGCTCGTTATTGCCACGAGGAACAGTCATCTGGACGAGGACTACGCACTTAGCCATGCGGAGGTGAGTCCCGGCGATCACACCCTGATCGAAGTCAGTGATAACGGCTCGGGAATGCCCGCAGAAACACTGGCACGTATTTTCGAGCCGTTCTTTACGACGAAGGATCAGGGCAAAGGTACCGGGCTGGGCCTCAGTATGGTGTACGGCTTCATGAAGCAATCTGGTGGCCACATCAGCGTCTATAGCGAAGTAGGATTGGGCACGACATTTCGGCTTTATTTTCCACGAACGCAAGCCATGCCCAATGCCGAGGCGATCAAGGAGCTGAGCCTCTCCTTGCTTGGCCATGGTGAGACCGTGCTGGTGGTCGAGGATAATGCCTCCCTCAGGCGGGTGGCTGTGCGGCAGCTCTTGGAGTTGGGCTACAAGGTTCTCGAGGCAGACAATGGGGCAGCTGCCGTTGACATTCTGCAAGGAGAAAAAGTTGATGTTCTCTTTACGGATATTGTGATGCCGGGAGGGCTGTCAGGCTTTGAAATAGCGTCGATGGCGCGTAGCAAATCGCCGAATTTGCCGGTAGTATTCACATCGGGGTTTCCTGACATGCGAAGTGGAAAGAGCATCGGCATACCCATTCAGGCACCTCTGCTGAATAAGCCTTACCGGAAGGAGGATTTGGCAAAGGTCCTGCGCGAAGCAATTGAGAGCTAAGCACGATCTTATGAAAGCGCTTCAAGCGTGGGACGGGCAAGGATGTCTCGTCGTTAATATGGCACCTCAGCCTCTTGGAGGCGTCCTCAATGCCTCGGGAAGAACCATTCCACGGTATTCGAATTGAGATGAAAGCCTGAAAGACTAGCCCGCAACATAAGTCGCTGGCTCCCCAAGCAATGGCAAACGCGAAATGGACTCTGTGATCGGGGTGCTGATCCCTGCGCCATGCAGAAGATAATGTGATACTCTACAGGCTTTCGGGAAGAAGTAGGCGTGGCCGAACGCGTCCCAAGACAATTATCCGCTATCCTCGCCGCCGATATTGCGGGTTACAGCCGTCTAATCGGCCTCGATGAGGAGGGGACGCTTGCTCGGCTAAAAGACTTACGTCGAACTGTCATTGACCCTCAGACAATCGAGCATCGCGGGCGCATCATCAAAACCATGGGCGATGGATTGCTTGTGCAATTTGCGAGCGCAGTGGATGCAGTGCGGTGCGCTGTTGAAGTCCAGCGGGAGATTGCAAAACAGCACGGAGAAACTGACGAGGATCGGCGGATTGAGTTCCGCATTGGGATCAACATTGGCGACATCGTCATAGATGGTGATGACATCTATGGAGACGGGGTCAACGTTGCGGCGCGGCTTGAGGGGTTATCTGAGCCGGGAGGCATATATGTGAGCGGCGGCGTTTACGACCAGGTGCGCGACAAACTTGATTTATCTTTTGAAGATACAGGTGAGCATCAGCTCAAAAATATTGCGCGGCCTATGCGTGTCTATCGCATCACGGGCACACCGCGCGTGGCTATTCGAACACCCAAGGGAACACCGGACAAACCTTCCATCGCTATCCTGCCCTTTACCAATATGAGCGGCGACCCTGAGCAGACCTATTTCAGTGACGGCATTACAGAGGACATCCTAACCGAACTGTCACGTTTTCGCGCTCTGTCAGTCATTGCCCGAAACTCATCTTTCCGCTTTCGCGGCCAGGATGTTGATGTGGTTCGAGTTGGCCGTGAACTTAAAGTGCAATATGTGCTCGAAGGCAGTGTGCGAAAAATCGGCAATAAGATACGGATCACGGCTCAGCTTATTGACGCCACCACCGGCAGCCATGTGTGGGCTGACAGATTTGACCGTACGCCGGATGAGATTTTCGCTGTTCAGGATGAAGTCGTTCGGATGATCGTGGGGACACTGGCAGGGCGATTGCAGGCTGTAGGGGTGGAGGAGGCTCTACGCAAACCACCTGCGAGCCTTGCTGCCTATGACTGTGTGTTACGTGCCGATGCGCTTCCCTTTGGCAATCCTGATGACCGAGCTGAGGCGCGTCGCCTGTCCGAAAGGGCAATCGAACTCGATCCAACCTATGGACGAGCCTATACCCAACTTGGGATTTCCTATCATGTGGAATGGCTAAACGACTATAGCGGATCGAAAGTTTCGCTGGACCAAGCTTTCTCTCTCGCCAATAGAGCAGTTGCGCTTGATGGCAACGATAGCGCTGCCCATACATTTCTTGGGGTAATCCATATGTATCGGCATTCTTACGATTTGGCCGAGCACTGCTTTCAGAAAGCGATTGCTCTCAACCCCCATAGGCCGGTTGTAATGGCATGTCTTGGCATGCTTTATGGCTACCTAGGGAAACCAGAAGAAGGCATTGCCTATTACCAGCAAGCCAAACTCATAGATCAATTCTACGATCCGACATGGTACTGGCCGTTTCTAGGTATGCTTCATTTCATTGCGGGCCGGTACGACGAGGCTATCATCCATTTCAGCCGGTCCCCCGACATGCCCGCTTGGGTCCATGGTAATCTAGCCGCGTGTTACGCACTCATGAACCAAAACGACGATGCTCGTCACCATGCAGCCGAAACTCTTCGCCTAGCCCCAGATTTCTCCGCGATAAGACTTCTGGAAAAGCAACCATTCAAGCAATTGTCTGATCGGGATCGTCTTCTAGATGGCCTGCGCAAGGCGGGATTGCCGGAATGAGCGTCGGCCGCACGCAACGGCGCCTTGCAGCTATTCTTGCTGCCGACGTGGTTGGCTACAGCCGGCTCATAGGACAGGACGAGGCGGGCACACTGGCCGCGCTCAGGGCTCTCAGAACTGAACTAGTTGATCCCAAGGTCGCGGAACATGCAGGGCGCATCTTTAAGTCGACCGGGGACGGTTTGCTTGCTGAGCATCGCGGAAGCAGATGACGTTTTCGGGGACGGTGTGAATGTAGCATCAGGACACCATCGGTGCACACTAACCATTTCCGATAACCGCTTCGGCACAAATCAACTAATTGCCTTTTTTGTCTTGTCGAAAGACCAGCAACGTATTCGTATCGCCCCGGTTGCTATGTTCGATCTGGATCGCGTAGCCAACTTTTCCATCTGAGTGGCAATGGGTTGTGGTCAATCCAGTAACCCGTAGACCAGACTTAAACAACGTTTGAAAGTCAGCGGCGATGGCTTCGCGACCTCGAATGATCCCACCGGGCAAGAGAACGATGGCGTCCTCAGAATAGACTTCGGAACAAGCAACAGCATCCCGATTGTTGTACCCGTTGACGTACTTTTCAGCGAGAGCGTCCACTTGGGCTTGGAAGGTTGCAGCCATGTGACCTCCTCTTTGATACGAAGTGCATCCAGCATCAGGCTCCTAGGCCTTTTTAGCATCTACACACGTTGGCAGTCTGGGGTGTTTTCAGACCCAAGGCGGGGTGACGCGCGTTGGTGATCAGTGAGTATTAAGGATAATCAATGTGAGCAAGCGCCTATGGGGGGCTGCAAAGTACTATGCGGCACACTATCCCGGTTATTAGGGAGGCGTGAAATGACGCGGTACAGACTTATCCGAAAGCTTTGTGCCATCGTATTCATTGCTCTGTATTGCAGTCAGGCCCACGCGTCAGAACCCAGGTTCGGCCCCTTTGATGAATTTTTGGCAGGCGTTCCGTCAAGTGTAAGACGAGCATATGCTGATGAAAATTGGGCTTATGTGCTGGCGCGATCCCAACCAGCAGCCGAGAAAGGCAACGCCCACGCCCAGACCATGATGGGCCTTCTTTATTACTTCGGCCATGGCGTGAAGCAAAGCTACTCCGAAGCGGAACGCTGGTATCAGTTGGCTGCGGAACAGGAGCACTCGGTTGCCCTGGCCAATTTGGCTGACATTTACAACGAAGGGCTTGGGGTCAAAGTTGACTACGAGAAGGCACATAAGCTCTGGAAACGCGCAGCGGGTCGAGGCAACACCATGGCGATGTACAACCTCGGCCGACACCACTTGACTGGCATCGGGGTGCCCGCTGATTTTTGTGAAGCCTATTATTGGTGGACACGAGCGGCGCGATTAGGCGGCGGGCTTGCCCAAGACCAGCTCAGCGTCATGTTCGCGCGCGGGGACGGCGTGGCTCAAGACAAGCTCCAGGCCTACATCTGGTCGAAGCTTGCCGAAAAGTACTTGGAGAGCGAGAGCGACAGGGCAATTGCAGCAAAGCGATCGGAAAAACTAGCGAGGGAGATTACTGAACAGCAACTGTCACAGGCACAAGACTTGATCACGCGTCGGACGCTGACGGAGCTTGCATCCGCATTGCCGACGTGCTCGCCGCAGGTCTATCGATACACTATTCAACATGACATCGCCGGTCTGACAACAAATGAACTTGCCTCTCAGTCCTACAAACATGGACCTCAGCTGGAGGGAAAAAGGTACGCAGGACCTGTTTTTTCAAACGTGGCTTACTACGTACCCCGCTCAGTCGGCCTTGAATGCACCGTCACGGCTCTTCAAACTGAGGTGGTCGTGGTGAGCTTCGAGCCACGCCTTCTCAACCCCGAGAAGACGCCCTCGCAGTTGGTTGAGCGTTTCTCAAATTATCTTGACACGCTGCATAGGTTTCACGAGGGATATTCGGATATTGCAATAGACTTTGCCAAGAAGTTCAAAGATGAGGCCTCTCGGTTGCCGCCTGCAGCCACGTGCAAGGAGTTGGAGAAGTCGTTGGCTGATCTGTTCAAGACCATGGGAGCGACATACTCTGAACGCCAGAGGAAGTGGAACAAGCAATGGCGGGAAGCAACGCGATTTCCGCGAAAGGGGCGGATCGGAAATCTCGCAGAGCACATCGGTGTAATTGCCACTCTGAGCGCCAAGAAGGTCCGGTCAATGATCAGTTCGGCCCTTTAGCCCCAAGACAAGCCATATTCCCGCATTCTATGCGAGTTTTGCCACCTTGACTGCGTAAGTCCGTCATGAGGGCGCACGGGAGAACTAAACCGCGTTTCAGGAGATACGGACGTTTGTTGCCGATGCTGATAAAGTGTCGTGCTATCGAAACAAGGTTTAGTTTGGCACAGCCCCATGTCCTCGACGAAAGACGGCAGAACTCATCAACGCTCCCGCATTCTCAAAGCAGGCAAGATCATTTTGACGGGCGGATGGGGTTCGCATGAGTGCGTTGTCAAGAATGTCAGCAAGACTGGAGCAAAGGTCGAAGTCGATCCACTGTTCGAGTTTCCGTCAGAATTTGAATTGCTTATCATACAGGACGAAACTCTGGTGGCCTGCCGACTTGCGTGGCGCCATGGGAAAGTAGCTGGCCTACGATTCATGGGTGAGATCAAGCAGATCGATTTGAAGGACTATCGCTACTAATCGGCACAGGTCCTGCTCGGGACGGATCGCGATAAGCCTGGAGCCGGCTCGTTAGCTACATAGCCGACTCAGAAACCTTTACCGTCTCGTTACGTTGGCGTTTACGTGCGGCGACCCAGGGGGGATTTCTGGGATGAAATGCCGCGTAGAAAGCCAGTCTACACGCCGGACGAAGTAAAGGTACTTCTCCAGGTTTTTCAGTCGATCTGGGACGAGCTCGTGCAAGCTGGCCGAGTTCATTCAAACGATGCGCAAATGCGCCAATATGTGTCGGGTTTGGTGATGGTCCACGCTGCGCCGGATTATCTGAACGTCGAAAGTATCAAGGAGCAAGTGCGACGTTCTCTCAAACTAGCAAGTTGAGAACAAACAAGACCTGAGGGGCTTAGCTGATTCCCAGTTACTCCGCCGCGTTTGCCGCCAGTACCGCAGGAAGTGGCTAGGTTTGCTATAGGGCCACGCCATAACGCGAAATGGGTTTCATTGATCCCGCGCCTTTCATCCGAAAAACCAAAAACTTCCATCTCGCGGGCAGGAGATATGTGGCGGGTATTTTCCGACCATGGCCTATTGAGCGACCGAAAAAAGCGACCATTCCCCGGGGATACCTTTGAGATCGTGCTTGCCCATGTCAGCGAATTTGATACCGGAGCCGACCACGAGATCCTTAACCGTGTTTGATGCAAGAATATCGTTGGATGGGGCTTTGCCTGCGATACGCGCCGCGACATGCACGGCAAGGCCGCTCAGGTCTTTTCCGCGCCGTTCACACTCCCCGGTGTGTAATCCAGCTCGAATTGTGAGCCCTAGACCTCCCAGAGCTTGTCGTATTGCTCGCGTGCACTGGATTGCGCGAGTTGGCCCGGTGAAGGCTAATACGAAGCCATCTCCGGTCGTATTGATTTCCTGTCCGTCAAAGTTTCTAAGCTCACGCCGCACGACAGTATCATGCAGTTGCAAGACGTCTTTCCATTTTCGATCCCCCATTTCTGAAACTTTCTCTGTTGATCCGACTATGTCGGTGACTAGAACTGTCAAGAGGACGCGCTCAGTGGACGTACTCTCTCGTGTTCCAGTTAGAAACTCCTGTATCTCCTCCACCACTCGTTCCTGATCACCCCACCATATGATATGGTCATCGCCAGGAAGTATGATTAGCTTGGCCCCCGGAATGTGCTTGGCGAGATATTCAGCCTCCGGTACGGAATACCAACGATCACCCTTGCGGTGGAGTACCAGTGTGGGAACACTAACGCTCGGTAGAAGTGGACGCATGTCCAATTGAAAGTTCAGGTCACTAAGGGCACGGACAGAACTCGGACTTGCCGAATGTCGAAGATAGGCACCGAACCATGATCGTGCTGCTTCATCGTGGGCGACGCTAGGCGCTGCCTCATCAAGTTTGACCGGCCCACCCCAAGTTTTCTGGACGAAATCATTGAAGGTATCATGCTGTTCCTGCGTAAATCCCCACGGATAGTCTGGTGCCCATTTCGCCCTTGCGAAGGAACCGAAGAGGACCAGAGCCGCGGTGCGCTCTGGGTGCGTAGCAGCAAACATGATTGACATATTCCCGCCTTCTGACATTCCTAGCAAAGCTGCGCGTTTCGACCCCACCGCATCGAGAACGGCGCGAATATCATCTACACGCTGTTCAAGTGTCGGAGGTGGGCCATCGCGATCTGATAGGCCGGTGCCGCGCTTGTCGAACCTTATGAAGCGCGAGAAGCTCGACATATGAGAAATGAACCGGGCGTAGTCCGGGCTTTCCCATGCATACTCGACATTGGAAGCCCACCCTGGAGCAAAGATAACGTCAATCGGTCCATCGCCAGTCACTTGATATGCGATAGATACCTTGCCGCTCTTTGCATATTGCGTTTGCGGGATCATTCTGAGTTCCGGCGCCTGCCGCCAAACAACTTATCGGATTTTGTGATAAGTTGAAGCCGTAAGTACGACGGGCCTTCTATGACCGAGCAGCGCCCCCAACGACAGCTTTCCGCAATTCTCGCGGCCGATATTGCGGGCTATAGCCGCTTAATCGGAGTAGACGAGGAGGGAACGCTTGCCCGGCTGAAAGAGTTACGGCGAACCCTGATTGATCCCAAGATCAGCGAGCATCGCGGACGCATCGTCAAAACGATGGGCGATGGGCTGCTGGCGCAATTCGCAAGTGCAGTTGATGCTGTGCGTTGTGCAGTGGATATTCAGCGTGATTTGGGAAAACAGAACGCCGGCACTGACGAAAACCGGAGGCTTGAGTTCCGTATCGGCATTAACATTGGCGATATTATCATCGATGGTGACGACATCTATGGGGACGGTGTCAATGTTGCGGCACGATTAGAGGGCCTGTCGGAGCCAGGCAGCATATGCGTGACCACCAGCGTTTACGACCAGGTGCGCGACAAACTCGACTTATCCTTTGAAGATACTGGCGAGCATCAGCTCAAAAATATTGCGCGGTCTATGCGCGTCTATCGCATCACGGGCACACCGCGCGTGGCTGTCCCAGCGCCCAAGCGAGCACCGGAAAAGCCTTCCATCGCTGTGCTGCCCTTTAGCAATATGAGTGGCAATCCGGAGCAGGCTTATTTCAGCGATGGTATTACAGAGGACATCCTAACCGAGCTGTCACGTTTTCGCGCCTTGTCCGTCATCGCCCGAAACTCATCATTCCGTTTTCGTGGCAGTGATGTCGATGTGGTTCGGGTCGGCCGTGAGCTTAACGTGCAATATGTGCTCGAAGGCAGTGTCCGAAAGATGGGCGATAAAATCCGGATCACCGCCCAACTCATCGACGCCACAACTGGAAGTCATGTCTGGGCTGATAGATATGATCGTACTCAGGAGGAAATCTTTAATGTCCAAGATCAGGTCGTAAGGATGATCGTAGGAACGTTGGCAGGACGGATAGAGGCTGCCGGCGTAGAGAAGGCCTTACGCAAGCCGCCTTCCAACCTTGCTGCCTATGACTATGTGCTGCGTGCCGATGCGCTTCCTTTTGGCAATCCCGAGGCCAGGGCTGAGGTGCGGCGCTTGTCGGAAAAAGCTATTGAGCTTGATCCGACCTACGCACGAGCCTATTCGCAACTGGCAATTTCATACTATTTGGAATGGGTGAACGACTACAGCGGGTCAGATGCGGCGCTCGATGAGGCCTACTCTCTGGCTAACAAAGCAATCGCGCTTGATGACAACGATAGCCAGGCCTTCTCTTTTCTTGGCGTAGTTCACATGATGCGTCGTTCTTACGAACTTTCCGAACATTGCTTTCAGAAAGCAATTGCCCTTAATCCCAACAGACCCGTTGTTATGACATCTCTTGGTATGCTTTACGGCTACTTGGGCAGACCCGACGATGGCATCGCGCGTTTCGAGCAGGCAAAGCTTATAGATCAGTTTTACGAACCGACCTGGTACTGGCCAATGTTGGGCATGCTTCATTTCATTGCAGGTCGATATGATGAGGCTATCGTTCACCTTGGCCGCTCTCGGATTATGCCCCCATGGGTGCGCGCCTATTTGGCAGCAATTTTTGCAATCACAGATCGGAAGGATGAAGCCGCACATCACGTGACGGAGATTCTTCGCCTGGCTCCGGGTTTTTCCGCTGTTAAATTTTTGACAAAGGAGCCCTTCAAACAATCGAGTGATCGGGACCGTCTTCTAGAGGGCCTGCGCAAGGCAGGTTTGCCGGAATGACCAACTGGTGGCACACAGCGGCGCTGCCATTGCTTCTGCTGTAGTTGGGTACAGCCGTCTGATAAATCGTATTCTGCCTGATAGCATGTCGGCACAATCCTTATCGCCGCTGGCGCGTGCTGATGTTGGTTGAGTTGGTGCTCCAGAGGAGACCACCTCGATTCCGATTAACTTCAGCTCTACCAGCTATTTCTGTTGGCAGAGACAAATCGGCAATTTGCCGGGGGAGTCCGCT
>Ga0209382_10002622_pt1 | contig 25769 bp, 26 predicted proteins | sample SoiMetdeltSBSDD5_FD_187599 | JGI IMG/M metagenome (GOLD analysis project Ga0209382, IMG submission 187599) | Bulk soil microbial communities from a Populus tree surrounding site in Tennessee, USA - Soil MetaG P. deltoides SBSDD5 (SPAdes) (version 2) | ecosystem: Environmental > Terrestrial >... | reverse complement strand
ATCCAGGTACACGGGGGCTCGGGATACGTCGACGACTATCCGGTCGAGCGTTACCTGCGCGACGCACGGGTGACGACGCTCTATGAGGGCACGTCGCAGATCCACAAGCTGATCATCGGGCGCGCCGCAACCGGCATCAATGCGATGACGCCGGCCCGCGCGGGCGGGTGAGCCCGCTCGTCGAGCAAGACAGGGACGGTCACGTCGCGCTCTGCCGGCTGAATCGCCCCGAGGCGCGCAACGCGCTCTCCCCCGAGCTGATGGAGGCGCTCGCCGGGGCCCTGGAGGAGCTCGACGCCGATCCCGATGCGCGGTGCATCGTCATCGCCGGCTCCGACGACGTGTTCGCGGCGGGCGCTGACATCCGCGCCCTGCGGGAGCGCACCTTCGAGGAAGCGCTCCGCCATCCCGTCGGGGCGTTCTGGCGCCGCGTGGCGGCGGCGAGGACACCCCTGGTCGCCGCGGTGTCCGGCTTCGCCCTCGGGGGCGGCTGCGAGCTGGCGCTGTTGTGCGATTTGGTCGTCGCCTCCGAGACCGCCGAGTTCGGGCAGCCCGAGATCGCGCTCGGGATCATCCCCGGGGGTGGCGGCACGCAGCGCCTGGCGCGTGTCCTGGGCAAGCAACGCGCGATGGAGTTGGTCCTCACCGGCCGCCGCATCGACGCCCGCGAGGCGGAGCGAATGGGATTGGTCAATGAGGTCGCGGCCGATGGCGAGTGGCTCGAGCGGGCGATGGAGCTGGCGCATCGCATCGCGCGGCGGCCGCCGATCGCGGTCCGCCTGGCCAAGCAGGCGGTCCTCGCGGCCGACGAGACGGGCCTCGCCTCCGGTCTCGAGCACGAGCGGCGCCTGTTCGAGCTCGCGATGGCGACGGAGGACCGAATCGAGGGAATGGACGCCTTCCTCGAGAAGCGGCGCCCCGAATTCAAGGGCAGGTAGCGATGGCGAGGCCGAACGTCTTCGATCCCGTGTTCGACGAGGAGGTCACGCGGTACGAGGAGTCCGGTTTCCGCGCCCGGCGGTCCCGCGTCGGCTACCAGGCGGGCAGCGAGCGCCTGGGGGTGAGCCTGTGGGAGCTCGGGTCGGGCCCGCCGGGCCCGTTCCACTACCACTTCGGCAACGAGGAGCTCCTGGCCGTGCTCGAAGGCCGGCCGACGCTGCGGGCACCGGCGGGCACTCGCGAGCTCGTCGAGGGTGAGTTCGTCGCATTTCCACGGGGCCCTAACGGAGCCCATTCCGTGGGCAACCAGACCGACAACGACGTCAGGGTCCTGTTCTTCAGCGAGATGCGTGGCCCTGACGTGATCGTGTATCCCGAGCAGAGGGTGCTGGGCGCCGTCGAGGCGATGACGTCCCCGGAGCGTGGCGGGATGGCAACCTGGCTGCGCACCGATAACGCCGTCGAGCATCACGAGCCCGAGGCGCCCGATCCCGCCCTCGCACCGGCCGCGGAGCCCACGGGCGCGAGCATTCTCGACCCGGACATGGAAAGCGTCGACGAGCCGCCGGGCTATGTCGCCAGGGGCGCTCAAATCGCGGAGCAGGCCGGCGCGGAGCACCTCGGCGCGACCATTTATGAACTCTCGCCCGGCAACAGCATCTGCCCCTACCACTGGCACGCCGCGAACGAGGAGCTGCTGATCGTGCTCGCGGGGACGCCCATGCTCCGCACGCCGGATGGGGAACGCGGCCTCGACGAGGGTGAGGTGGTCGCCTTCCCGACCGGCGAGAGCGGCGCGCACAAGGTGGCGAACCGCTCCGACCGACCGGTGCGAGTGCTGATGGTCAGCGAATTGAACGCGCCGGAGGTTGCCGTCTACCCCGACTCCGGGAAGGTGATGGCGCGCCAGCAGGCGCCCGGAACCCCCGCGACCGGCATCCGGGCCATCTTCCGGCTCGACGACGGAGTCGACTACTGGGACGGCGAGCTCGAGCGGGGTACGGCCCCCTGAGAATCGAGCGGGTCGGCGTCGTCGGGGCCGGCACGATGGGCGCCGGCATCGCGCAGCTCGCCTGCGTCGGCGGGTTCGACACCTGGATGCACGACCCGGCGCCCGACGCGCTCAGCGCCGGCGAGGCGCGGGTGCATGAGGGACTTGCAAAGGGTGCCGCCAGGGGGATGTGGAGCGGGCAGGATGCGGCCGCGGCAGGGGAACGGCTGAACCTCGCGCGCCGGCTCGAGGATCTCCGCCAGTGCCGGCTCGTGATCGAGGCGGCGCCGGAGGACCTCGCGCTCAAGCGCGACCTGTTCGCGAGGCTGGCCTCGATCTGCGATCCCGACGCGATCCTCGCGACGAACACCTCGTCGCTCTCGGTGACCGCGATCGCGGGCGGTACGGATTGCCCCGGGCGCGTCTGCGGCATGCACTTCTTCAACCCGCCGCCGCTCATGCGGCTGGTCGAGATCGTCGCCGGCGACGACACGACCCCAGAGACGGTCGAAGCGGCCATGGAAGTGGCGCGGGCGATGCGGCGCGAGCCGATCCGCGCTGCGGACGGGATCGGCTTCGTGGCCAACCGGCTCGCGCGCCCGTTCACGCTCGAGGCGCTGCGCCTGCTGGGCGAGCGCGTCGCGCCGATCGATCAGATCGACCGGATCGTCCGCATCGGCGGCGGCTTCCGCATGGGCCCGTTCGAGCTGATGGACCTGGTCGGAGTGGACGTCAACTTCGAGGTCGCGAGGTCGTTCTGGGAGCAGAGCTTTCACGAACCTCGCTGGCAGCCGCATCCGATCCAGGCGCGGACCGCGGCCGCCGGCCGCCGTGGCAGGAAGTCCGGCCGCGGCTACTACGACTACCGCCAGGGACGGCACCGCCCCGCCGATCCCGATCCACCGCCGCCGGACCCGGGCTGGCGGCGCGACCGCGCGTTCGAGGAGTCGGTCCACCACGCGGCCATCCCGACTCTGGAGACGGCCCGGATGGTGGAGGTTGCTCACGACGACTCGATGAGCGAGGGAGACGCGGCATCCGTGGAGCGTTACTTCCGGGACGCTGGGAAGCAGGTGGAATGGGTGCGGGAGTCCCCGGGTCTGGTCCTGGGGCGGATCCTCGCCCAGATCGTGAATGAAGCCCACTTCGCGGTGAGCCAGGGCGTCGCCAGCCCTGGGGACTGCGACACCGCGATGCGCCTCGGCTTCAACTGGCCACAGGGGCCGTTCGAGTGGGGCCGCGCGATCGGTCTCGGCCGCGTCGTCCGCATCCTCGACGCCCTGCATCGCACGCTTGGCGAGGAGCGATACCGGGTCTCGCCGCTCCTACGGAGGCGCGCGGTCAGCTCGTAGGCGCAAAGCCCGATCGCGCGCGGCGAATCCCGGGATAGGGTTAGCGTGGCAAGCCATATCCGGGGGAGGTACTCATGACAGTCACGGAACGCCGGCGGGGAACGAGGCTCGGGAGGGCGCTCGTGGCGCTCGTGAGCGCCGGCTCGCTCATCGCGATCCTCGCCCTCGCCGCCAGCGCCCAGGCTCTGACCAAGTTCGGTTCCGATCTGCGCAATAACGATGGCTCGGTGACCCAGCCGACCGGCCCCGTGATCTGCCGCCAGGACGCGCATGCTTTCGACGCAACCAAGCCTTGCGATCGTGTGGCGGTTCAGTTCCTCGACACCGGCTCGCCGGGAGGTAACAAGAAGGCGCCGAAGGACGGGATCATCAAGCGCATCAACCTCGTGGCGTTCACGAAAGGCCATTTCCGCTTCGACCTGGCGAAGGTCAAGAACCTCCACGGCGACAACGGCAAGGCCAAGATCGTGCACCGTGGACCGAAGATCGACTATCAGTCGAGCGCCAGGATCCAGACATTCCACGTCCACGAGCGAGTCCACAAAGGCGAGTACCTTGCGATCAGGTCGCAAAAGACGTCGTTTTTGTACTGCCTCAGCGCGTCCGAAAGCACGGAGCAGCTGCTGTTCCAGCCGGTGCTTGCGCTGAATGGTCCGTTCACGAGCAACGCGGGACACACCAGCACCTGCACGATGCTGCTGCGAGCGGTATACGCAAAGGGGTCCTAGGGCTTTACGGTCGCGGAGCGGCTTCGAGGGCGTCCTTCGGGAGGCCCTCTTGCTTGTGGGAGGACCTGCGCTCGCGCGCCAGTCCGCCCGCGGCCAGCCACGAGCCGCCGACGATCAGGACCAACCCGATCACCGTCCCGAGTGTGATCGCCTCGCCCAGGAGGACCGCGCCGTAGACGACCGCGAACCCCGGAGCGAGGTAAGTGACGATCAACGTCCGCGCGGGCCCGACGGTGCCGATCAGCAGGTAGAAGATCACGAAGCCGGCTCCGGTTCCGAGCACGCCGAGGGCGATCACCGCGGCGATCGGTCCGAGTCCGGGGGCGCTGGACGGCGCGCTGGTGACCGCCGGAATGAGTAACAGCGCCGCGCTCACGGTCATCACGGACGCGACCACACCGAGCGGCCTCGTGTCCGACAGCCGGTGCTTGACGACGAAGCTGCCGACCGAGTAGCCGACGCTCGCGAGAACGACGGCCATGCCGCCCAGGACCGCGGCTGTCGATCCCGCGAGGTCGAGCCCGAACAGCACGACCACTCCGGCGACTCCGACCCCGATCCCGGCGAGGCGAAGGCCCTCGGACCGCTCCTCGTGATCCACGCGGATCGCCAGCAGGGCGGCGAAGATCGGCGTGGTCGCAACGAGGACGCCAGCGAGGGCCGATGAGATCTCCTGCTCGCCGGCCGGGATCAGCCAGAACGGCCCCGCGACCTGAACGGCCCCCACCAGCGCGACGATGCCGAGCCGTCCGCGCAACCCGTTGAGCGCACCTTGCGCTGCGGCCATGGGCATCAGCACGGCCGCCGCGAGCGCGACGCGGGCGAACGCGACCATCGCCGGCGACAGCTCGCGGAGCCCGATCTTGATCAGCATGTAGCTCGCGCCCCAGATCGAGGCGAGCAGTAGGAGCCAGAGCCACGAGCGACGGTCCATGCCGCCGAGGCTAGCTATCGACGCCCGCTATCCGATCGGGCCGGCGCGGAAGACCTGGGTGAACGCTGGATTCCCCCCGAGATTGTTGGCGTCACTCGCGAATTCGACCCAGCGACCGTCGCCGGAGATCCAGGGGAACCGGGAGTCGTCATCAGCCGGATCGCTGTTGGCGGCCTTGCTCAGGAGGGTCGTGGTCCCGAGGCTCAGATCGCGGACGTAGACCTCGTCGGTCACGCCGTCGCCGCCGGGGAGGTTGGTGGCACGGGCGTAGAAACTGACGTAGCGGCCATCGGCGGACATGCTGGGGTTGGAGCAGTCGCCGTTCTGGGCGACTCCGGCGTTGTTCCTGCCGACGGGGATCGTCTTCCCTTCCCGGACGTCGCGCACGTAGCACTGCTGGTGCTCCGGTCTGCCACCGGGGAGATTCGATGACAGGCTCTCGAAGCTGACGAAGCGCCCGTCAGGCGTGATCGAGGGGCTCGAACCGTTCTTGTTGGCGACCTCCCCGTTGTTGGCCTTGTCGATCAACAGGACCGACCCGGTCTGCAGGTTGCGTCGGTACACGTGGTCATAGATCGTCGCGGGCGGCAGCCCGGGGTCGTTCGAATGGAAGACGACGAAGCGGCCGTTGGACGACAGCGCTGCTCCGCCGAGCGCCGAGGCGGGGGAGCCGTCGGCCGCCTTGCTCGCCAGGATCGTCTTGCCGAGCTCCAGGTCGCGTATGTAGACGAAGATGTCGCTGCCGTTTCCTCCGGGCAGGTTGCCGGCTGAGGACGCGAACGCGACGTAGCGCCCGTCGGGTGAGAAGGACGGATACAAGCTCAGGCGGTTACCCGGTCCACCGTTGGGACCGGCGGACACCAGCCGGGTCTTGCCGGTGGCCATGTCGTGCACCCAGACCTGATCGACTCCGTTCGCCCGCGGCAGCCCGGTGCCGGTGCCGTGGAATGCGACGAGGCGTCCGCTCGGCGATATCGCCGGGCTGAAGGTTGCATCCGTCGCGGCTACGCCCTGATTGTCCACGCTCGCGATGGACGTCGTGCCGGACGGGATGTCCCTGACGTACGTCTGGAACGTCGAGCCGTCCCCCTGAGGGAGATTCGGGGCCCGCGACGAAAATGCCGCCACGCTTCCGTCCCCCGACAGGGTGCTGCCCGACAGATACACCGTGCTGGTGCCGTTCGCCGGAGCGCCGGTCGACGTCCGGCTGATGAGTGACAGCTGGACGGCCGCCTCGGCTTCCAAGACACCGGCGCACGCCAACGCGCCCGCGACGACCGCCGCCAACGCGATCCGCCGCGCACCCCCGATCCGTCTCAACTCAGGCCCCCCTCGCTGGTCGTTGAGGCGAGCCTAGCCGCGGGTCAGGTCGCGGTCAAGCCCCGTTTCGCGACGGCGGGCGCTCGAACACGCCCGTGTTGATGCGGCCGTAGACGAACGTCGGCACCACGGGCCACTGGCGCCTCCAGCTCGCCATCTCCGAGGACGGAAAGACGTTGAGGTAATGGGGATCGTTCCGATTCGGATCCGCGAGCGCCTTCTCCTTGATCATCGAGTCGTACTGGTCGATCGAATCCTCGAGGGTGTTGGAGTTCAGGATCACCTCCCGCCCGAAGAACTCGGCGGTGCGCTTGACGCCCGGGATCTTCGAGAGGTGTGGGTGCCAGGAGTCCGCGGCGACGCCGTTCTCCGAGGAGACCCACACGCCGTCCTCGGTGTTGATGACGAGCGAGTGGTTGCCGTCAGTGTGGCCGGGCGTCCAGACGAGCGCCACGCCCTTGCCCAGCTCGACGTCCCCTTCGATCAGCACGACGTCGTCGGTGATGAGGTCCTTGATCCCGTCCTCGACGTACCAGGCCCACTGCATCGGATGCAGCGATGCGAACGTGTCCCACTCCTTGCGCTGCGCGATCAGCTTCGCGTTCGGGAAGAGCGGCAGTCGCGGCGCCGCCTCGCCGGGGATCGGCTCGCGCGTGCCGAGGACGAAGCGCAGGTCCTGGACGTGGAGGTGGTCGAAGCTGACGTAATCAACGTCCTCCGGGCGCAGCCCGACCTTCGCCAGCGCCTCGTCGGGGTGGTTCCAGATCGTCGCGAGCACCTTGTATGAGAGGAATTCGCCCAGCCTCTCGATCTGCTGGGCGTAATACGGAGCCTCCGCAGGCCCCTCGGGCACCGTCGGCTCGTAGGCGAGGGTCCTGAGCTCGCCGTTGAAGTCCTCGAACTGAACCACCTGGAGGCGATTGATGATGTTGATGTAGGGATTGGGGCCCTTGGCGGCGCCGCCGAAGGCGAACTTCAGCGGATAGCCCGCGGACGCGATGTCGACGGTCCGAACACCACGGGTGCGGTTCTCGGGGGTCGCGAAACGCGCGCGGAACTCGGCCGCCGCCTGGCGGATCGCGGCGGGGCGCTCGCCACGGGGCCAGGTCTCGTTCGCCTGGTCGAACTCGTGGCACGGCTTCAGCCCGACCTTCTCAACCTTGACCTCGGGAACCTCGACCACAGCCATCGGACGCACTCCTTCCGTCGGGAACCGCAGACAACTCTAGAGCGTGGGTCTGAGCGGTATCTACCCCGCCCGGACCTCGGCCGGGTCCGGCTGAGCCTCACCCGCCGTGCCCGCCCAGTGGGCCTCGGGCGACGGTGGGAGGTCACGCAGGTACCACTCGGCGTCGAGGGCGCCCATGGTGCCCGTCCCGGCGGCCGTGACGGCCTGGCGGTACGTGTGGTCGACGAGGTCGCCGACCGCGAAGACACCTGAGAGGTTTGTCCGCGTCGAGCCGTTTTGGGTGATGACGTAGCCGGCATCGTCGGTGTCGACCTGCCCCTCCACGAGCTCCGAGCGGGGGGTGTGTCCGATCGCCACGAAGGCCCCGCCGATCTCGAGCTCCTCCGCCTCGCCGGTGTCCACTCGACGCAGGCGGAGCTTGGCGAGCTTGCCGTCGTCTCCGGCGATGAACTCCTCGGGAACGTACGGGGTCTTGACCTTGATGTTGTCGCGGGCCCGAGCGCGGTCCTCCATGATCTTCGAGGCGCGGAAGTCCTCTCGCCGGTGGACGAGCGTCAGGTCGTCGGCGAACTTGGAGACGAAGATCGAATCCTCCATCGCGGAGTCGCCGCCACCGATCACGGCGACGTCCTCGCCCTTGTAGAAGGCGCCGTCGCAGACGCCGCAGGTGGAGACTCCCTTGCCGCCGAGCTCCATCTCGCCCGGGATGCCGAGTCGCTTGGGCTCGGCGCCCATCGCGAGGATCACGGCCCGAGCACGATACTCGTCGTCGCCCACCCAGACGCTGTGGATCCCGCCGTCGGAGAGCTCGATGCGCGTGGCGTCATCGGTGATGAAGCGGGTGCCGAAGCGCTCCGCCTGCTCGCGGAACTTCTGCATGAGCTCCGGTCCCATGATCCCCTCGGGGAAGCCGGGATAGTTCTCCACGTCGGTGGTGTTCTGGAGCTGGCCGCCCCACTGGAAGCCCTCGATTACCAGGGGCTCGAGCTCGGCCCGCGCGGTGTACACGGCGGCCGTGTAGCCCGCGGCCGCGCCGCCCACGATGATCACGTTCTCTACTCGCCGCTCGTTCACGTTTCCTCCGTCTTCGTCATGCGAAGAACCTGTATTCATCATACTTTACTTTCTGAAGTAATGGCCGCTCCGCGCAGGGGCTCGCCCACGCCGGCTCCCCTCGGGGCGCCGGCGCGATCCTCCTCCCATCGCGCCACGGTCCGCCGGAGCTGGAAGAACGCCACGATCCCGGGCGGGATCGGCAGCCAGAACGCGAACAGCCGGTAGGTCAGCACCGCCGCGAAGACCTCGGCGCTCGGCAGGCCGAACAGGACGAAGGTCCCGATCATGCCCGCATCCACCGCGCCCACGCCGCCGGGCGCCAGGGGGAAGAGGTTGGCGACCATGCCGACGAAGAACCCCTGGACGACGACGCCGAACGGGATGTGGACGTTGTACGCGTGAAAGGACGCCCAGAGGATGCCGATGTTGCAGGCCCAGAACCCGATGGCGCCGGCCACCGCGAGCCCGCCCCGCGACGGGTTGCGGACGAAGTCGATCGCGGTGCGCGTGCCATCCGCGAGCGCCGCCGGGGCGGAGGCCAGCCGCTGAGCGAAGCGGTGGAACCGATACCCCTGCGCGAATCGGGCCAGGCGGCGCTCGAGGTCGTCCGGGATCAGGGCGATCAGCAGGAAGACGACGATCACCGCCCCAGCGATGGCGGCCGGCACCACCGTGAGCCCGACCGGAGCCTCCCCGCTCAGCACTCCCGTTCGGAGAAGCACGCCGAACAGCACGAGAGCGAACATGTACACGGCGTAGAGCAGCACGAGGAACGCGACCAGTCGACACGCCGTCTGCCGCCGCTCCATCCCGGCCTTGCGCAGCGCCCAGTACGTCAGGACGATCCCTCCGGCACCGCCCGCCGAGAAGAGGCGCGTCGCCGCCAGGCCGGCCATCGTGATCTGGTAGGACTCCCTCCACTCGAGGTGCAGCACGCGCTCGCCGACCACGCCGCGAAAAAGGGCCACGTACGAGGCGAACATCAGGACGTCGAAGGCGAAGGCGACCACGATCCAGACCGGGGTCGCGTCGCCGAGCTGGGTCAGGGAGCCCTTGATCCCGACGACCTTCGGCAACAGAACGTAGATCGCCGCCAGAACCAGGAGGATGACGACGACGGTCTGCAGGATTCGCTTCGGGGATCCGAAGAACGAAGGCCCGGTCTCCTCAGTCTCCTCGATCAGATCCCGATCGACCACATCCTGGTCGCTCCCCATCGCCCCTAATACTGGCAGGCGCCTCAGCGGTTGGCGCCTCTCGCCACCCCGACGGGTCAGCTGTTCGCGATCCGCTCGAGGCGCTGCGTCATCCCGCTGACATGCTGTGCGAGCGGGCGCGCGAGCGGCTCGCCGCGCCGAACCGCGGCGACCACGGCGGCGCCCACGATGAGATCGACGACGTAGTGCTCGCCCAGGTACACGAGCGCGAATCCGAGGGCGAGCGCGTACGACCAACCCACGCCTCCGGCCAGCGGGCCGGATTCGCTGAGCAGGATCGCGCCGAGGGCCGAGGTCGCGAAGTGAAGCGACGGCATGGCCGCCCATGGGTTGCCGCCGAGCGACGAGTAGAGAGAGGGCCAGGCGCGTCCCCATGTGCCCTCTCCCACCTCGACCATCACACGGCGGAGCCGTGGCGGCGCAGCGGCGGCGACTATCTCCTCGCCCGCCCGGCCCTCGCGCGCCGCCATGTAGCCGTTCTCGGCCGCCCACCATGGCGGCGCGGTCGGGACTGCGAAGTAGATCAGGCAGCCGAGGTCGAACGCCGCGGCCATCTGACGCGCCGCCCGGGGAAAGCGCTCCTCATTGCGGAGCAGTATCCAGACGAGGGCGAGGTACGGCTCGATGAACCACGCCCAGTGGATCACAGCGAGCACGCGGTCGAGCCTGGTCACGCGGCGGGGTCGGGAAAACGCCCGCTGCAGGCGAACGTTGGGCAGCTCCCCCGCGCCAAGGAGCCGGTCGGCAACGATCGGATACGTGATTCGAAGTCGATCCCGCAGCCGCTCCGGACGGTCGTAGGGGAGCTCGTGGATCACCGTGAACGCCCACATCTGCGATGCGAAGAGCGCGACGTCCCGAGTCCGGGTTCGCGGGAGGAGGACCGCCAGGGCGAGCGGCCCGGCCGCGGTCGCGGCGACGGTCGCCACCGGGTGGATGCGCAGGCGACGACGCGCCAGGGGGACCAGGAACGAGGCCGCAAGCGCCGCCCCGGCGGCTGCCCGGATCACAGGCCTCCAGGGCGATTGCCTGCTGCGGCGTCCGATATGCAAGGCGCGGCGAGTATAGGTGCGCCCTTTGGACGGGGAGGCTCCGCGCGGTCGGGGACCGTACCCCGATTAGAATGCGCGCGCCTTGGCGACCAGGACCGTCCGCCGTCTCGCGCTCTCGCTCGCCCTCGCGGCAGGCGCGATGGCGCTGCTTGCGGCGCCCGCGACAGCCTCCGTATTCGGTCCGCGGGCCGGCCACTCCCCGAACGCCGATGACATCAGGACGGCGTACTGGGTGGCGGTCATCCTCGGCGCCGTACTGATCGTCGTCGTGCACGCGTTCCTCATCGCCGCACTGGTGCGGTTCCGAGCTCGGCGAGGCCGCTCTCCGCGACGCTTCACAGCCGGGGCCCGGGCCTTCGTGCGCCCCGCCGCTCCCCTCGTGGCCGTCGCCGTCGGCCTGTTCGTGGTGGCCATCGTGATGATGACCAAGGCCCGGGACGTCCAGGCGACCGGTCCGGAGGGCCTGGGCGCCGACACCGGGCTCGTGGCCCAGGTCAACGGCCTCAGCATCCCCGCGGGATCCGAGCCGCTCAACATCAACGTCATCGGGCAGCGATGGCTCTGGCGCTTCGAGTACCCGGGCGGGCGCCCGGGAGATCGGATCTTCTCCTACGGCGAGCTCACCGTTCCCGTGGACACCCCGATCCTGCTGCACCTGACCTCCACCGACGTCACGCACCGCTGGTTCATCCCCAGCCTGGGCGGGCAGGTCGATGCCATCCCCGGACAGGACGCCGGGACGTGGTTCATGGCCGATGACGTCGGCACCTACCACGGGCAGTCGACGTCGTTCTCGGGAACCTCCTACGCGACGATGCGCGCGTGGGTGCACGTCGTGACGCCGCAGGCATACCAGCACTTCATCGACCAGAAGCGCAGCCAGCTCGCCGCGGCCCAAGACTACGTGGCCAAGCGGCTCCAGGAGAGCACGCCGGCGGGGCCGAAGCCATGACGCCACCTGCTGCGACCGCGGGCGCGCGACCTGAGCTCGTCACCGAGTCGGTGCCGCGGCGACGGCCCGCGTGGATCGAACGCGCAACGAGCTCCGATCACAAGTCCGTCGGCGTCATGTACATCGGCGCTGCGCTCACCTTCGGGCTCGCCGCCCTCACGGCGCTGATCGTGATGAGGGTCCAGCTCATCGTCCCGGAGAACACCACAACCGACCCCGAGATCTTCAACCGGATCATGTCGAGCTTCGCGGTCACCGGCGTCGTGCTGTTCGCCATCCCGCTCGCGCTCGGGCTGTTCTCCTACATCTCCCCGCTTCAGGTCGGCGCACGCGGCGTCGCCTTTCCGCGATTGGGCCTGCTGTCGTTCTGGCTCTACGTCGCCGGCGGCTTCACGATCTTCGGCAGCTTCCTCTGGCGCCCCTCGGAGGCGGGCTTCGCGGCGCTCCCACCGCTCTCGGAACCCCTGTATTCGAATACGCACGGAGTCGACACCTGGACCATCGGGACCGCCCTCGCCATCCTTGGTTTGGTCTGCTGTGCCGTCAACCTCGTGGTCACGCTCCGGACGATGCGGGCACCGGGGATGGCATGGCGCCGCGTGCCCGTGTTCACGTGGGCGGCGAACCTGTGCGGCTACCTGGTGCTGGTCTGCGGACCCGTGATGCTCGCCGCGCTGGTCATGCTGTTCGTCGACCGTAACTACGGCGGAGTCTTCTTCGACCCGGGCTACGGCGGCGCGCCAATCCTCTACGAGCACCTCGCCTGGTTCTTCTTCACGGGCGCGTTCGCGTTCGCCGTGATCTTCGCCGCTGGAGTCATCTGCGACGTGCTGCCGCCGTTCGCGAACAAGCCACTCTTCAGCTCTCGAGCGGCGAGGGCGTGCCTGCTGGCGATCGCGATCCTCGGCCCGCTGGCCTGGATGCGCAACATGTACTCGGCGCCGATACCGACGGCGTTCCTCGTCTTTGCGATGCTCTTCGCGGTTGCGCTCACGATCCCGATCGGCCTCCTCGTGTTCAACTGGGTCGGGACGATCTGGGGAGGTACCCTCCGGACGCGCGCCGCGCCCATGTTCGCGATGGCTGCGATCAGCGCGATGACCATCGGCCTCGTCGGCGACCTCGCGTGGTCGCTCATCCCGGTGGGCTGGCAGATCCAGAACACCACCGCCGCACAGGGGGCGACCATCGCCGTGTTCGCCGGTGCTGCGGTGCTCGGCGGCTTCGCGGCGCTGCACTACTGGATGCCGAAGATCACCGGGCGCCTGGTGGGAGAGGGGCTCGCGAGGTTCGCGCTGGTCGCGATCCTCGTCGGCGTCTACGTCTTCGCGCTGATGTCCTTCTTCGCCGGGGTCAAGGGCCAGCCGGTCGAGATCTACAAGTTCTACGGCGACGAGGGCCTCAACGGCTTCAACCTGGTTGCCTCCATCGCGGCGTTCGTGATGGCCGGCGGCATCCTGCTCGAACTCGGCAACCTCGCCTACAGCTACGCCCGCGGCGTGGTCGTCGGACATGATCCGTGGGGCGCGGGCACTCTCGAGTGGTTCGCCACCTCGCCGCCGCCCATCCACAACTTCGATGTCGTCCCGGACGTCCGCAGCGCCGAGCCGCTCTACGACATCCGGCGCGCGATCCGCGACCGCACCCAGACCACGCGGCAGCCGACCCGGGACCGGACCCCTGCTCCGCCCGAGCGGCAGCCGGCGGGCGCCGAGAGCGGCAGCGGGGTGGGCGGCACCCGGTAGCCTGAGAATCGATGGCCAGCGCCCTTCGTGGCGAAGCGAACGAGCTCCTTCGCATTCGCCGGCTCCTCAACGCCACCATCCTCGCGACCTTCGCGCTGATCGTAATCGGCGGTGTCGTGCGCGTGAGCGACTCGGGGCTCGGATGTGGCCCGGAGGGCAGCGGAACGCACGGCTGGCCGCTCTGCGGCGGGCGCGTGCTCCCGTTCCTGCAGGAGCATCAGATAATCGAGTTCAGCCACCGCGTCGCGGCCACGATCGTCGTCCTCCTGATCATCGCGCTCGCGATCGTCGCCTTCCGCCGGCTGCGCGGGCACCGCTGGCTGGTCCGCGGGGTGGTAGCGGCCGCCGTCCTGGTCATCGCGCAGGCTGGGCTCGGTGGCCTGACCGTCGAGCACGGCCTCGAGCCCGCGTTCGTGGCGGCACACCTCGGCCTCGCGATGCTCCTGCTCGGGCTCCTCATCGCGCTGCGACGCCTCGCCCAGGGCGACGAGCGTGCTGCCCCGCTCGACGGGTCGCGGGCGCTGCGGTGGACGACGGTCGTGGCCACGGTCCTGGTCTTCGCCACCATCGTCGCCGGAGGGGTGGTCGCCGGAACCGAGGAGGAGGGAACAACGTCTGCACCAGTGGTCGGAGCGCATCTCGCCTGCGGCACCGAATTCCCGACGTGCCTCGGCAAGTTCATGCCGTTCTCCTACGGCAAGATGGTCGACATCCAGCTGACGCACCGGCTGCTGATGTACCTCACGGCGATCGCGATCCTCGCGATGACGGTGGTCGCGGTCCGCCGCCGCGTCGTGCTGCCACCGCACGGGAATCGAGCCTTCCTCCTCGTCCCCCTGTTTCTGGCATGCCAAATCCTGCTCGGGGCGATAAACGTGTGGGAGGGCGAGCACCCCGGGCTCATCGTGGCCCATCTGACGCTCGCCACGATCCTCTGGGGGACCGTCGTACACGCGGCGGTATCGCTGATGACCATCCCCGAGACCGCGCGAGCCTCGCGCGTCGACGAGGCCGGTCGCGCCGCTGAGACACAGGCGGTGACGGCCTGAGCATGGAGAGCACCTCCAACACGGAGATCGTCGGAGCCCCGGCCGTCGAGGGCGCCCAGGGAGCAGGCGTTCCGCTCGCCGCGCCGGCCCGCCGGCGCCGCGCCCTCGATGTGATGCGCGATTACCTGGCGCTCACCAAGCCGCGGATCATCGTGCTGCTCCTGATCACGACGGTGGCGACGATGTTCGTCGCTGACCCCTCGGGGCCGGGCCTGGCGACGATCCTATGGACGCTGGTCGGCGGGTACCTCGCGGCGGGTGGAGCGGGGGCCATCAATCATTTCGTCGATCGCGACCGCGACGCGCGCATGGCGCGGACCTGCGACCGACCACTGGTCACGGGGAGAATCAACCCCACCCACGGCCTCGCGTTCGGGGTCGCGCTGGCGGTCGGCTCGATTGCCCTCCTGGCCTCGACCGTCAACCTCGCGGCCGCAGCGCTGGCCCTGGCCGGGCTGCTCGGCTACGTATTCGTCTACACGCTGTGGTTGAAGCCGCTCACGCCGCAGAACATCGTCATCGGCGGCGCCGCCGGCGCGGTCCCGCCCCTGGTCGGCTGGGCCGCGGCGACCGGCGGGCTCGCCTGGGATGCGGTCTACCCGTTCGCGATCGTGTTCCTGTGGACGCCGCCGCACTTCTGGGCGCTGGCGCTGCTCGTAAAGGACGACTATGAGCGCACGGGCGTCCCGATGCTGCCGGTCGCTCGCGGCGACGCGACGACGCGGCGCCAGATCCTCGTGTACAGCTTCGCCCTGGTCGCCTTCACGATCCTCCCGTACCTGACCGGGCTGTTCGGCTGGCCATACCTCGCGGCGGCCCTCGCCCTTGGGGCGGGGTTCGTCGGCCTCGCCGCCGACCTGACGTTGCGCCCGACCCGGTCGGCCGCGGTGAGGCTGCACCTCGCCTCCCTCGCCTACCTCGCGCTGCTCTTCGCCGCGATGGCGGCGGACCGCATCCTGCTCGGCTGATCCCCGGGTACTCCCTGCTCGGGGGTGGCGGGGAGACGGATGGCGGCCCACAGGCCGATGAGGGCGAATACCGCGAGCGAGCCCATCGCGAGCGCATACGACCCGTTGCCGCTGACCACCTCGGCGACCAGAATCGTCCCGGCGATCGCGGTACCGAACGTGGACCCGAGGTTCGAGACGCTCCGCGAGAGGCCCGAGATCTCCCCCTGCATCTCCTCCGGGAAGCTCGATTGGACCACGTTGACGGACGGGGTCAGCATGCCCCCGAGACCCAGACCGATCAAGAGGAGCCCCGGCGCGAACGCCCAGACGCTGGACCAGGCTATGACGAGGCCCAGCAAGAGCCCGATTCCGGCGATCGTGACGACGAATCCAACCCGGATCAGAGTCCTCTGCGCGTACCGATTCGCCCATCGTTCCGCGAGCAGCGACGAGACCAGGATGCCGACGGTCGCCGCCGTGAAGATGACACCGGTCTTGATCGCGCTGTAGTCGCGAACGGTCTGCAGGTAGACCGCGACGACGAATGACGTCCCCATCAGGACCAGCCACTGGATGTTCTGGGTTGCCAGGCCCAGGTTCGAAACCCGGTTCCTGAACAGCCTCGTGGACAGGAGCGGCTCCCTCCCAGCACGCTCGCGGGAGCGGATGTAGAGGAAGAACCACAACAGAAATCCGGCCCCGACCCCGAGGAACAACGCCATCAGCGCCAGATCGGTGCTCGCCTGCAGGATCCCGAACACGATGAAGAACATCCCGACCGCGGACAGAACAGCACCGACCACGTCGAAGGGCCGACTCGGGTCCGCCTTCACCGGATCGGTGATCCGGCGGCTCAGGAGGATGATCGTCGCGACGACCAGGGCCTGGAAGACGAACGCGGCCCGCCAGCTGATCCCGGTGGTGATCAGGCCACCGATCAACGGCCCGGCCGCGGCGCCGACGCCTCCAAGCCCACTGATCACCCCGAACGCCCTGGCGCGCGAGGCGACGTCGTCGAAAGCCATCGTCGTGAGGATGTAGACGGGCGGGATCAGCAGCGCCGTCCCCACGCCCTCGAAGATCGAGTTGCCCAGGATCAGCACGCCCAGCCCCGGGGAGACCGCGCTCAGCACCGCGCCGATCCCATAGAGCGTGAGGCCTCCCACGAGACAACGCTTGCGGCCCCATTTGTCCGTCAGCTTGCTGCCGGGAATCATGAGGATCGCCATGACCAGCAGGAACAGAGTGATCGTCGTCTGCACGCCCTGCACGGTCGTGTCGAGGTCGTGGCTGATGTCGTTGATCATCACGTTCATGTTCGAGCCGGCGAAGCTGCAGATGAACTGTGCGAGCGCCAGCGGGGCCAGGAATCTCCGCGCGGCGGCGGACCCCGGCGCCAGCGGCTCCTGAGCGCTCATCGCGTGACTCTCGGGGGGATCGTCGAGATCACGTGCGGACCGTACCGGTCGAGATGGGCCACCGCCTGCGTTCCGGCTTGGGGACAGGAGTGGGTGGGGGGACGCCGAAACACGAGGCCGTGAACCAGGGGACCCGCGCCCACCTGCCCGGCAGCCCGATCGAAAAGCGCATCCAGCGGCGGGGCTTTCGCCCGCGTTATGCGGCGTACATGATCGTCGTGGCCTGGTCGGTCGGCGTCGTCGTCTTCGGCGTCGTCGAGTGGCTCGTCGACCGCGGGACGTTCGACAGCATCTGGCTCGCGATGTGGTGGGCGATTCAGACGGTCACCACGGTCGGCTACGGCGACGTCGTCCCGGGGAGCACCGTCGGCAAGGTCATCGCCAGTTTCCTGATGCTCGGAGGCCTTGCCCTCTTCGCGGTGGTCACCGGAACCATCACTGCTGCATTCGTTGAGCAGTCGCGGCGCGAGCGGGCGTCGCTGGGCGACGATCCCACGACGAAGAAGTTGGAGGAAATGGCCCGGGAGCTCGAGGCGCTGCGGGCGGAAGTCGCCCGCCTGGGGCGGTCTGGCGACTAGCCGCCGCTGGCTGCCGGCTGCCGCGAATAACGCGCTGAGAGCGCCAGCGTCACGAGATAGGCGACGACCGCGCCGACGATGATCGATGGTCGCCGCCCCCGCGAGAACGACACCGGGCAGCTCGATGGGCTGCGTGGGAGATGGGGTTCAGGCCGTTCGCAGGAAAGTGACCGCCTTGACCCGGAAGGCGCACGATCGCCTGCATATGGAGTACGAGCTGCAGGAAGCCCCAAGCCACGGCCGACGCCACGAGCGCTGAGTGAGTCGTCATCGGTCTTGCACGTCCGATGGCGGGTCAACTGCGCGGCCCGGCAGCGATCCGGTCGTGAGAAATGCCGCGAGCACGATGAAACCGGCCGCGAGCAGAGCGGTCTTGAGCGCGAGGAGCTGGGCGTCCGAGTAGCTGTCCGCGATGGCGTCGGTCGTGGTCTCGTCGAGCCCCGCCTCCGTCGCCGCGGCGCGCACCTGATCGGTCTCCACGAAGCTCACCTGACCCTGTAGCCGCACGCCGACCTGTTGGCTCACGTCGGCCGAGACCTGGGGGTGGTCCTCGACGTTCGAGGAGAAGGCGGTGATGAGGCCGGTGATCAAGACCGCGCCGATCAGTGCGGTGCCCAGCGCGGCCCCGAGCTGCTGCCCCGTGAACTGGAGGCCGCCGGCCTCGCTTCGGTCGGCGTCGGTCACGGCGGACTGAGCCACGTTGCCGAGCTGGGATGCGATGAGGCCCATTCCAATCCCGATCAGAGCCATCGCGATCCCGAACCCCGTGTTGTTGATGCGCGGCTCGATCGTCGAGATCAGCAGAATGGTCGCCAGGAGAAGGATTCCGAGGCCGACCCGTACCAGGGTGCGCGCGGACCACCGTCGCGCCGCTCTCGGGGCGGCGGTCGCCGTCACGAGCATCGCGATCGAGACCGGCAGCATCTGGACCCCGGTCTTGAACGCGTCGTAGCCCTGCACCACCTGGAGGTAGAGCGGGATGGTGAAGAAGATCCCCAAGAGAATCGCGTTCTGAGCCAGGAACATTCCGAGACTGGCGCGAAGCGGTGCGATCCGCAACAACTCGAAGCGCATCAGGCGCGGCAGCCCCCGTGCCTGACGGTGCCGCTCCCAGGCGCGAAAGGACCAAAGGACGAACACGCCCAGGGCGACCACGAACGGGACCAACGAGAACCCGAGAGGGGTGACGGGAGAGTTTCTCGGCTGGAGCCACCCCCAATTGCTCGCCTGTAGCACTGCGAACACGATCAGGGCGAGGCCCAGCGCGGAGAGGATCGAACCGATCCAATCCATGCCGCCGGACTGGCGCTCGGTCGGCGGCTCCCTCAGGAGGCGAGTCGCCGCCAGGATCGCGATCACCAACACCACTTCGCCGGCGAACACGAGGCGCCAGGTGAGGTTGGTGGTAACCCAGCCGCCGAGGATCGGGCCCACGGCGATGCCCGCTCCCGCCACCCCCCCGAGGACTCCGTAGGCAACCGCGCGTGCTCGCCCCTCGAAGTTGCCGGCGGTCAAAGCGACCAGGGCGGGCAGAACCAGTGCAGCGCCGATCCCCTCGAGAAGCGACCAGCCGAGGGCCAATGCCGGCACGCTCCACGAGAGCGCAGTGAGCAGCGAGCCCACCCCGTAGATCACGAGCCCGATCCTGAACGCGCGCCGACGACCCCAGAGGTCCCCGAGCTTGCCGCCGGTGATCATCAGCGCCGCCATCGTCAACGAATAGAGCGTGATGACGGCCTGGATGGTCGTCACGGTCGTGTCGAAATCGTCCACGAGCTGTGAGATGGACACGTTCATCACCGACTGGTCCAGGACCATGAGGAACTGGGCCGCCGCGAGGACGATGAGCACCGGCCGCCTAGTCATCGCGAGCCTTCGATCGCGTCAACGTGGCCTTCCGCGTTCATCGATCCGGACCCTAATACGCCGGGGGGTCGCTCCTCGGGTCTCAGTGGCGACGGCCTCGGGTTGTGATAGAACCGCGCCGAATGGACCGCAGGCTCGCTCAGCGCAACCTGACGGCCGGGCTTCTGGCAGGCGGCATCGCGGTGCTCGCGTTCGGGCTCGCGTTCTTCTTCGCCGTCCTATACATCACCCAATGAAAGACGGTCGTCGCGTATCGCAGCCGACCGAGCTCGTCTACGCGCCCGAGCCGAGCTGGGCGCCCGTGCTGGCCGGGGCCGGGCTCGCCGTCGTCGGCATCGGACTCTTCACGGGCTGGGTCTATGCCGTCGTGGGCGGGGTGATCGCCCTCGGCGCGCTGTGGACCTGGATCCGCAGTGTGGGCAAGGACATCGGGCGCCTCCCGCGCCGGCAGCGGACGAGCACAGCGGTGCTCCCGGCCGTCCCCCTCCGCCGCACCGACGACGCCTAAGCCGACGGGATCTGCGCCTACGAGGCCGCGGCCTCGGCCTCCGACTCAGGGGGCGTCATCGCGGACGTTGCGCCCTCCGTGGTCCAGACGCGCACGATGTCGCGCATCGACAGCACGCCGATCAGCTCGGCGCGCTCAACCACGACGAGGTGGCGGATATGGCGGCTGGCCATCTCCATTGCAGCCCGCTCGAGGCTCCAGTCGGGGGCCGCGGCGATGAGCGTGTCGCTCATGTGATCCACGACGCACTCGGAATCCGGGTCCTCCCCCCTCCCCAGCGAGTTCAGGATGTCTCGCTCGCTGATGATCCGGGGGCCGGGAGAGTCATCGTCGAGGACGATCGCGGCCCCGACGCCCTTCTCCGTCATCCGTCGGGCGGCATCGCGAAGCGTATGCCCGGGACCGAGCGTCAGCACGATCTTCGACATGCCTTCCCGAACTTCCACCTTGCGACTCCCCCGAGGGCCGAATGTGCCTATTGCCTCAAGCCTATCCGATAGCGCACGGGCTCCAGTCCGCCCCTGGTCCGGCCAGCGGGACGCGGAGATAGGATTCCGGCGCTCGTGTCGAGACCTGGACTCATCCCGGCGGGAGGCGGCCTCGCGGCGCTCGCGGCCGCGCTCGTCCTGGTGACCGCGCTCGCGGGTTGCGGTGTCTCGACCGAGGGCGATTTCAACCGCGGAAAACAGCTCTTCGCGGCCAAATGCGCAACGTGTCACACGATGCGCGACGCGGGCAGCACCGCCGAGACCGGGCCGAACCTCGACTACGCCTTCTCGCAGGCGCGCGCCCACGGAATGGACCCGGACACGATCGCGGGAGTCGTCAAGGCTCAAGTGGAGAACCCACGACCGCCCTCGCAGACGTCGGGCGGCGAGAACCCGTACGTCTCGATGCCTGCGGATCTCGTCACCGGCGAGGACCTCGACGACGTTGCGGCGTACATCAGCACGGTGGCCGGCAACCCCGAGTTCAAGGGCCCGCAGCTGCCGAACCTTCCCGGAGCCCAGGTCTTCGTGAGCTCGCAGCCGAGCTCGTGCGCGAGCTGCCACACGCTCGAGGCCGCCGGGTCGAGCGGGACCACGGGCCCGGACCTGGACCAGGCGATCGGATCGAAGACCTTGAAGACCCCGGCTGAGATCAAGGAGGCGATCGTCAACCCCGACAAGCAGATCGCGCCGGGTTACCCGAAGGGAGTCATGCCCAGCACGTTCGGCCAGACAATCCCGTCCCAGCAGCTGGATCAGCTCGTCCAGTTCCTGGCGCAGTGCGCCGGAAAGGCGAGCAGCCCGGCATGTCAGCCGAGCGGCGGAAAGTCCACCGGCTCGTCGGCGTCATCGAGCGCAGGCGGGTCGAGCTCGAGCGCCTCCGGAACGTCGGCCAGCGCCGGCGGGCCCCGGACGGGCAAGTCCGGTTAGGGTCGCGGCCGCCGCCGGTACCTAGGTCGCCGCGCCCGCCGCTCGTGCGGGGCTGGCCTCTGCCTCCAGGTCGACCACGACGTGCGTGATCGGCAGCGGGACCTCCTGGCGCGCCCGCGTTACGACGCCCCGCTCGAGCCACCGAGACCTGTCTGGCGGGTGGGTCGAGATGACGACCTCGTCCGCGGGAAAGTCCCGCAGCGCGTCCTCCAGCGACGAGTTGGGCTCATGATGGTCACCGACATAGCCGCGCGCCCTCAGCCCCGTGCGTTCCATCGCCGCCAGGGACGCGTCCAGCCGCTCCCGCGCCTCGTCGAGCGCCCGGTCCACGTCGGAGGCCCAGTGCTCCAGTGGTGAGCTGGTGAGCGCCGGAACGACCACGAGGATCTCGCTGTTCCGGCCCTTGCACCGATTCTCGAGCTCGGCGAGCAGGGCACGACCGCCTACGGTCTCGTTGGCGAGGACCAGGATCCGGTAGACCGAGTCGTTGCGTCGTGAGACCTCCGCCTGATGCGGGAGGGTCCCCCGCCCGGCCCGCCACAGCAGTCCCACGCCAAGGCCCACCTCCGCCGCCAGGAGCGCCGCCCCCACCGCGGGGCGCGTGAGGACCGTGAGCACGACCACCGCCCCCGCCGCGATCGCGACCACCAACACGGCGCGAAACACCTCTCGCTCGGACCGCAGCGGATTGTGCATCCTCGTCCCCTTTCGGTCGGCCGCTGTGATTATCGCGCGCAGCGCGCGCGAAGACCACCGGCGCAATCAGGCTCGCATCACCCTGAATACGTGCGAAGCCGCCGATCAGGTTCGCAACGCGACGCTGGTCAGCCCCTCAGGGAGGCGGGATAGCGCAGGATCTGAAGGGAGCAGCTCCCCGGCGAACAGGGCGCCACATGGACCACATCGCCGGACCGCGGCATGCCGCCGATCGCGGAGGTCCCGACAACGAGGTTCACGTACAGCTTCTTGGCGTCTGCGGTCAACCTGATCACCCCAGCCTTCTGCGCATGGCAGGGCGAATCCCACGGCGAGAGCGACACCCTTTTGTCGTGGTGGGTGCAGTTGAAGCCGTTTGCCTCGGTGATCTCGCCCTCCGAGGTGGACACCCTCTTCGCGAGGTCGCTGACCTTCGTCGATGTCGGTCTGCTGGTCAGGATCAGCCGTGGGCGGATCAACACGTTGTAGGGAAGGTAGTTCGGCGCGGTGGGATCCTGGTTCTGGCCGATGTCGGCGTCGACGTCCGCGGCTACCTCCAGCTGGTCGTTTCGCTTCAGGTTGTCGAGCCGCCTGGAGAAGACGACTGTGTTCTCGATGGAACCGTTCCCGATCGGAAGGTTTGTCGTCACCGGGGCCGTGGAGCTGAGTGTCTGGACGGTGCCCACGGCGCTGGGATCGGGACGCAGGCGGACCGCGTTCACCCGCCCCTTGTCGCCGAGGATGCTGCCGTCCGGCTCGTTCTCGCCGACGAGGAGCCGGTCTCCCGGCTGCGCCTTGCCCTGTGAACTCCTGGCGGTCGCTACCAGGTTCACATATCGACCCTGAGCACCGGATGGCACGTCGAACGTGGTGGAGGGGAATACGAGAACGCAGTGGTGATGCCGGTACGGGAGCTGCTGTCGGCACCGACGCTCGAGAACGCCCGTGATCGGAGTGCCCGTGGTGGCGCTGCTGGTGGAGGCCAAAACGAGCTGAGCGTCGACAAGCGGGTTGTAGTCGTATGGATGTCCCACGACGCCGTCCTCGTAGTTGCTGCAGCGGCCGGCGGCATTGAGGCAATCAGTCGTCACCTGGAACTCCGAGCTCACCCTGATGCGATCCCCAGCGCTGACATTCGAGAGGCGCAGTGACATCACCGCCGTTGCACCTGCCCCCTCGGTGTTAGCGATGTCGAGGTGATCTGTGAGCTCGGAGTTGTCGCCGGTCGTCATGACGAGTGCGTTGTATGGCTCGCTGAAGCCTCCGGCGGATGCTGCCGTCACCGCGGCGAAACCGGCGAGGGCGCACGCCAGAGCGCTGGCCATCCGACCGCCCAGACGTCGCGCACTGCGTCCCGCCCGATCTTCATCGGGGCTCGGCCCCCTCACCCGGCCGAGAATAGAAAACCTGAACCGCTCCCGCAAGGGGTTGCCGACGTCTGGAAGCATCAGACGTGATCAGCGACCACTGGCAAAATTCACGCGGTGCCGGCCGAGTTGCACGACGTCGCGTCCGGCCTGTGGCTGTGGCGGCTTGAGCACCCCGCCTGGCGACCCGGCCTCGATTGGGAGCCGCTCGTCGCCTCGACGTTCGTCGAGTCGGGTGGAGAGGTCGCGCTACTCGATCCCATGGCGCCTCCCGATGACGCGGATGAGGTCTGGGAACGGCTCGACGCTCGCCCGCCGACCCAGGTCGTCGCGCTGAAGCCCGACCATGTCCGGGACCTCGACGTCTTCGTGCGGCGCTACGGCGCCCGCGCCCTCGGACCGTGGCTCTTTTGGCGCGACGACATTCCCGAGACGGAACTCGAGCCCATCGAACCCGGGAGCGAGCTCCCGGGTGGACTCGTGGCCGTGTACGACGGCCGCGGCCGTAACGAGACGCCGCTGTGGCTCCCGGAGCAGCGCGCTCTGGTCTTCGCCGACGCATTGACCGCACCGGAGGGCGACCTTCGTGTCTGGGCCTCGCCGTCGCATGAGGCGCGCGCTCTCCCGGCGCTTCGCGCCCTGCTGGAGCTCCCGTTCGACCACGTGATCGTGTCGCATGGCGAGCCCGTACACGACCGGGCCGCCTACGAGCGCGCGCTCGAGCTGCCGCCATGGGAGGGTTGACTGATGGGCACCCCCTCCGATTCACCCCCCGCCCTGGACTGGAGCCTCGGCCGCTACGAGCGGATCGCCGAACAGTTCCTCCCCGCCGCCCGGGTGCTCGTCGAGAGCGCGGCCCCCGGGCCGGGGGAGCGGGTCGTCGACGTCGGCTGCGGGACCGGAAACGCCGCGCTCCTCGCCGCCGCCCTGGGCGCTCGAGTGATCGGCGTCGATCCGGCTTCCCGGCTCTTGGAGGTCGCCCGGGAGGATGCGGCCGCGCGGGGCCTCGACGCCGAATTCGCAGTCGGAGACGCGGCCGAGTTGCCACTGGATGACGGCAGCGCGGACCTCGTCGTCTCCGTGTTCGGGGTCATTTTCGCCCCCGACGCGGCTGCGGCGGTGGCCGAGCTCGCGCGGGTCACCTCCCCCTCCGGCCGCGTCGTGCTGAGCGCCTGGATCCCGAGCGGCGCGATCTCCCAGGCCGCGCGGATGGCTCGGGAGGCGATCAGGGAAGCCCGCTGTGCGCCACCTCCCGCACCACCCTTCGCCTGGCACGAGCCGGGGGCGCTCGCTGAGCTCTTCACGCCTTACGGCTTCGGAGAGCCGGCCCTCGCCCGGGAGCGGCTTGCCTTCACCGGTCCGTCGCTCGAGGACTACCTTCAGGCCGAGCTCGAGAGCCATCCCATCTGGGCGGCGGGGCGCGCGATCCTGGAGCCCTCCGGCCGCACCGAAGAACTTCGCGAGCGCACGTTCGAGATCCTCGAGGCGGCCAATGAGGATCCGGACGGATTCCGGATCACGCGTTGCTACGTCGTCGCGACGCTGCAACGCTAGCGGCGATGTCGCACGAGAACATCGAGTTCGCCCGGAGCGTACTCACCCGGTGGAACGCCGGGGAGCGCAGGTTTTCGGATGAGGAGGTCCACCCTGAGGCCGTGCTCGTAAGTCGGATTCTGGGTGAGTCGGTCCGCGGTCGTGCGGGCGTCCGTCGCTACCTCCGGGAGATCGACGAGCAGTTCGACCAGTGGAACCTGGTGATCGAGGATTGGTACGACGCGGGAGATTTCGTCGCCGCGCTGGGCCATGTCCGTCTCCGCGGCAGGCGGAGCGGGGTTGCGTTCGATCAACCGGTCGGGATCCTCTTTGAGATCCGCGAGGGCCAGCTTCTGCGCTTCGAGACCTTCGTCGACCAGCCCGCCGAGGCATTGCAGGCCGCCGGGCTTTCGGAGTAGGCGATGTCGGCCGGAGAACGCCGAGGCGGTTCGTGCCGAAATGCGGCCCAGCCGTTCCCTACTCCCGCAGCCCGGCGGCTTCGAGGGCATCCTTGCGGTCGAGGAAGCTCACAACCCGAGTCGCCTTCCCATTCTTCCACTCGACCACGCAACCGAAGGGCGACTCGGTCTCGGCTCCGCTCGCCTGGCCACGGGCGCTGAGCCGACCGATTGCGACGAGTCGATCGCCGAGGTCATGGATCTCCGGGAGTTCCAAGCGGATGTCGGCGAGCGCCTCGTCGATGTCTCGGACCCACTGGCGGACGCCCTCGTGTCCCCGGTACACCTTCGCCTCGCTCTCGAGCAACGCCTGAAGCGCCCCCTGCAACTCCACCTCGGGGTCAATCGCTTCCAAGAACGCGTCGATATCTCGGCGGTTGTATGCCTCAATCGCCCGCTCGAACGCCTCGACGTCCTCCTGCGCCATCGCCTACGCAGTATCTCGTTACTCCC
>Ga0209382_10002621_pt1 | contig 25772 bp, 28 predicted proteins | sample SoiMetdeltSBSDD5_FD_187599 | JGI IMG/M metagenome (GOLD analysis project Ga0209382, IMG submission 187599) | Bulk soil microbial communities from a Populus tree surrounding site in Tennessee, USA - Soil MetaG P. deltoides SBSDD5 (SPAdes) (version 2) | ecosystem: Environmental > Terrestrial >... | reverse complement strand
CCCGCTGGAGGTCCACAGCGGGCCCGACGGCGCGACGGCCCTGCACGCCGCGGCCGGCGTCGGCGCGGCCGATGTGGTCCAGCTCCTCCTCGACCGGGGTGCGGACCTCGAGGCCCCGGACACCACGTGGCATGCGACCCCACTGTGCTGGGCGACGGTCGGCAGCGGGCTCGGGCTGGGTCGGGTCCCCGGGTCGGACTGGGTGACCACGGTCGAGACGCTCATCGCCGCCGGCGCCGCGACCGAGAACGTCTGGGTGGAGGGGAAGCCGCCCAGCGCCGAGGTCGCGGCCGCCCTCGGCTCGCACGGCATCGGTCCACCGGACGATCCCCCTGCCGACTCGGCGGGGCGGCCGCCGACGTAGTAGGTCATGGGGCATGAAGCACGTGCTGTTCTACGAGGCGGTCGACGACTTCCGGCCCAAGGCGATGGAGAACTTCCCCGCCCACCAGGAGCGCTTCCTCCAGTTCCACGAGCGGGGCGTCCTCCTCATGATCGGCCCCTTCACCGACGGCACCGGGGAGGCCATGGCCGTCTTCACCAGCCGGGAGGCGGCCGAGGAGTTCGCCGCCGACGACCCCTTCGTGGTCAACGGCGTCGTCGCCAAGTGGGAGATCCGAGCGTGGGGCGAAGCCCTGGTGCCGGAGGACGGCCAGTGAGCCGGCCCACCACCGCCGCCACCGCGCCCGCCCCGCACGACGACGCGGCCCGCCGATGACCGCCGAGCAGTTGTCGACGTTCACCGCGGTCGCGATCACGCTGCTGGTGATCCCCGGTCCGAGCGTCCTGTTCGTGGTGACCCGGGGCGTCGCCCTCGGCCGTCGGGCCGCGCTCGCGACCGTCGCCGGCAACGAGCTCGGGATCTGCTGCCACGTCGTCGCGGTCGCGCTCGGCGTCGGGGCCATCGTCCAACGCTCGCTGGTGGTGTTCACGGTGATGAAGCTGGCCGGTGCCGTCTACCTGGTGTGGCTGGGGATCCGCGCCATCCGCGATCGCCGCCACCTCCAGGAGGCCATCGATCTGGCCGCCGCCGCGCAGTCCACCCGCCGGCTGGTCCGCGACGGCTTCATCGTCGGGGTGAGCAACCCCAAGACGACGTTGTTCTTCCTCGCCGTCCTCCCGCAGTTCGTGCAGCCGAAGCTCGGCCACGTCACGCTCCAGCTCCTGGTGCTCGGAGTGCTGTTCGTGGTGCTGGCCGCCCTCAACGACTCCCTCTACGGGCTGGCGGCGGGCTCGGTACGCAACTGGCTGAGCCGCTCACCGCGGCGCAGCGAGGCGCTCGGCGGTGCGAGTGGGCTGGTGATGATCGGGTTCGGCGTGCGGCTGGCGGTCACCGGCCGCCACGACTGAGCCCGACCACGGGCGGGAGCCGGGTCAGGAGGCGGGCTTCGGCGGACCAGCGTCGATGTGCTCGATGGCGGGCGGACCGCCTCGAACCCGCGCGCCAGCTGGCGACGGCCTGCCGTACGGTGAGCCGACTCATGGAGTAGCTCAGCGGCAGAGCACCCGGCTAGGGACCGGGAGGGCGCGGGTTCGAGTCCTGCCTCCATGTCGATGGGGATGGAGGAACCGCGCTGGACGGCGTCGTCGGGCTACGCGCATGGCCGGCTGTGGCGGGCGATCGAGACCGCCATGACCCACGACGACCCGGAGACACGCCGCCGTGCCAGCGAGAAGGCCCTGGCCTGGGAGGCGGTGATCGGGGGTATAGCCGGCGGCACGTTGAACGTCGGCTCGCGCACGCCGGTCGCCGATACGCCGGCGTGGGTGACGCTCGAGGTGGTCCAGGGCGGCTTCGCCACCGGTCGCTTCGTTGCCGCTGGGCTGCTCACCGACGACGAGCGGGACCTGCTGGCCAGGATCAGCGGCCGGTCGCTCGAGGAAGGCCACCCGGTGCTGGTCACCGACCGTCAGCGCCTCAACACATGGTTCCTCAGCGACCAGGGACTTGCCCGGCTGGCCGAAATGCTGCGGAGCGGACGCTACGAGGTCGAGATCCCCGAGCACGGGGCGCTGCTGGTCGTGGCCTGGCTGATGGACAACGGCCACGAGGCCATGGCGCTCAACGTGGTGGCGACTCTCCATCCGTTCTTCGAACGGTTGCGGTTCTATCCCCTGCGCGCCGAGCGGCCGGCCTCCGGCGGGACGGTCGTCCGGCTGCGATCGGTCGGCGATGTCGTCCGCCAGCTCGGTGAGGTCACGGTGCCCCACCAGGTGGCGGCCATGCATGAGACGCTCCGCGTGTGGCATCCGCTCTACGACCGCCTGGTTGCGCTCTGGCTCGACACCATCGACCCCAGGGACCTCGCCGATCGTGCCGAGAGCGGTGACGACGACCTCGGCTGGCCGTGCGCCCGCTGGCCAGCGGATTGGCCCGGGCACCGTCGGCGGTGGCTGGACGACTACGACGAGGCGACCCGGCTGCACGACCTTTGCGGCGAGCACCGCAAGGCCAGCAGCACCTTCGCCGTCTTGCGCAGCGCGCTCGAGCGTTGCGAGCACGACAGCTCGGCACTCACCGGCCGCGACGTGGGAAGGCTGCGGGCCGTGCTCGCCGCGTCCGTCGCCCGCTGGGGCACACCGGGCTCGCCTCGGCACACCGCGCTACGTCAGGCACAGGCCGACATGGCGGTCCGCCCGACCCACCAGGACCTGGCCGCCGTGCTGGTCGAGCGGCTCGCGGCGCTACCCCAGAAGGGCGGCATCGGGCAGCTCGATCCGATCGTGGCACCCGTCCCCCTCGACGGCGAGGGAACAAGCAGCGACGGCGACGCCACCTCACCGATCCCCCTTCCTCCTTGTCTGGTTCGCAAGGTCGAGCGGGCGCTGGAGGCCCCGGTCGAGGAGCTCGTCGAGCGCCGGATCATCGCTTCGAGCGAGGTGCTCGCGCAGGTCCTACCCCAGATCAGCTCGCATGTCGCGTCGGCCGCCTTCGCCGACCCGGCGTTGCGTGAGCTCTACGCCCGTGTCTATGCCGCGTTCCGCCGTCGCCGGTCGTTGCTGTTGCTCAATCTCGAGCACCAGGTGCAGATCGAAGAGCTGCCCTGGACAGGGTGCCTCATGCCGCTGGCCACCGCGACGAGCGCAGTGCGCGACCGGGCCACCGACACCCTCCGCCAGAGCGCCCTGCTGGCACTGACGTCGTTTCCTCATACGGTCCTGCCCAACCGCCTGGTCCGCGAGATGGACTCGCTGGCGCAGCTGGCCGAGCTCGACATCCCCTTCGTCGAAGAGGTGGCGGCCGACATCTTCATCGGAACGTTCACGACCAAGTGGCGACGGGCAGCGAGCCGGGCCGCAGTCGTGATGGCGGGGACGCTCTACGCCCGCTACTACGGCCTCCCCGATGCCGAGGCCTGGCCTGAGCTGCCCCCCGGCCGGGACGGCGAGGACCTCCCCGACGACCGCAGGCGCACCGGGCTGCGCTGGGGCACCCGCACGGCCGAGGACTTCACCAGGATGTGCGACGAGCGGTCCCGCGAGGCCGTCGCCGGCGACGGCAGCTACGTCGCCCGTAACGGCGCCATCATCGAGCAGAGCCAGATCCTCACCACCCATAACCTCGCCCCCCTCGTCGACACTCTGGACCTGCACGAGCGCCTGCAGCCACATGCCCGCGATCTCGTAGTCCGGGTGTTCGACTGGATAGTCCGGCAGCAGACCACCCGGCGCGACGACTGGCGGTCGCAGCTCCAGATGATCAAGAACACCGCCTATGCCTGGCGGCAGGCGATCTTCCTGCTGTCGCTCCTCGACCCGCTCCCGCAGCACCATGCGCTCCGCCAGCTCGAGGCATCGATGGCCGGCGGACCGGCCGAGTGGCAGCGGCGGTTCCGGCCGGCGGTGGACGGCCTGGCTTCGGTCGTCGAGGGCGGCACCTTCTCCGCCGCCGGCATCCTGGGTACCGGCCGCCGCTTCCTGGGCTGGTCGGTTGGTCGCCACTGGCTCCAACCGCCCCGCCTGGAGACCAGCGCCGCCCGGCGGCAATGAGCTGCTCGGCACGGCGGTAGGCGATCGACCATTCTGTCGGCCTGAGCGCGAGACTGTCGGGCGGCCCGTCCCAGCGTCAGCGCATGGTGGGGCGGGCTTGGGCGAAGGTCCAGCGGTTGCCTTCGAGGTCTTCGCAGACGTAGCACCGGTAGCCGTGCTGGTGGATGGGTTGGACGATGGTGGCGCCGTGTCGTTCGGCCCGTTCGAAGTGGGCGTCGAGGTCGTCGACGTAGATGAAGGGGACGTGGCTGGGTGGGCCGCTTCGTGGAGCGTCGAGTTGGAAGAGCATGAGCGCGGCGTCGCCGGCTCGTGTCTCGATCCACGGCGGGACGCCGTCGGACTCGTCGGCGGGCAGGTTGGGTTGCAGCTCGAAGCCGAAGGCGTCGGCGAGCCAGCGCATCGCGGTGACGGGTTGCCGGTAGTAGAGCTCGAGGTTGAGGCGTGGCAGTTCGATGATCTCGTGAGGGCTGCTGTCACGACGGGCGACCCACTGGGCGAACCAGTGGGGCCCGACGCGAACGATGGAGGTGCCGCCGAGGTCCGTACCGCCTTCGGGGACCCGGGCCTCGACGCGCACCGTCGTCGTGCCGTGGTCGGTGGGTTCGAACCAGATGTCGACCTCGACGTCGTCGTGGGTGTCCTTCCAGCTGAGCCGTTTGCCGGGCTCCCACACGGTGATGCGGGCGATCTCGAAGACGCCGTCGTCGTAGACCTCCATCACCCGTCCGCCGACCCCCGGCTCGCATCGCTTGGCGATGGCGCGGGCCGAGTCGTAGAAGGAGATGGGTGAGCGGACCTGCCAGAGGTCCATCTCCTCGGTGAAGATCGTGAACGCGGTGTCGGCGTCCACGGCGACCTCGACCGATGCGGTGACCTGGGTCATCACTGCTCCCTGTGTTCGGCGTGCCGTTTGAACGACCGCAACTGGACCGTCCAGTCGGCTTGGACCTGGTCGAGGAAGGCTTGGACCGCGATGAGCGAGTCGGGGCGAAGCCGGAAGACCCTCACGCGGGCATCGTCGGGCACCCGCTCGTCCTGGACGATCCCGGCCTCGAGCAGGAGGCGAAGGTGGCGGCTCATCGCCGGGGCTGACGCGCCGGCTGTGGCGGCCAGCTCGCCTGCTCGCCGGGGCCGTTCGCCGAGCAGGCGCACGATCTCGCGTCGTGTGGGATCGGCGAGCGCGTCGAACACATCCACTAGTTGTGAATAGTTAACACTTTGGTGAATTGATGTCCAGTGCGGCGCTACGACCCGTCGATGGACCAGTGCCAGGCCTCGCTGGGGAGGTTGAAGAAGCCGAAGCGGGCGGCGTTGGCGTCGAGCCACTGCCAGCAGCGGGTGGTGTGGCTGGAGCAGTTGGCGAAGTCGATGGCCAGGCCCTGCTCGTGCAGCGAGGTGCCCGGCCGGGCCGTCGGCGGCGAGCACTGCGACGACGGCATCCGGTAGATGGCGTAGTCCGAGGTGCCGCAGTGCGCCCGGCGGAGCTGGATCTGCTGCTCGTGCGACCGGTAGCCGGAGCCGGTCAGGGTCAGGCCCTCGGCCTCGGCCGCCGCCAGCATGGCGTCCAGCGGACCGGCGATGCTGGTGTGGACCACGATGCCGCGCACCTCCGTCAGCGGCACGTCCGCGCCGGCGGGCACCGCCTGGGCCGCCGAGCTGGCCCGCCGGTAGGTGTCGGCCCAGCGCAGCACCTCGGCCCGGTAGGCGTCCGAGTGGTTGTAGGCCCAGATCGCCGCTCCGTAATCGGCCGGCGCACCGTTGCTGCGCAGGTACCGCGCCGCGGCGTGGATGGCGTCCACCGCCTCCCACGGGTCGGCCACGCCGTTGCCGTTGCCGTCCGTCGCGTATCCCTGCGCCTCCTGCCCCGCGGGGACGGCGGCTCCGGCGACGTCCGGGTCGAACTGCCCCGCCCCGATCCGCCAGGTCGACCCCAGGAACTGCATCGGGCCCCGCGCACCGGCCACGTTGACCGTCCCCCGCGGATTGCACCCGGCCAGCTGGGACCGACCGTGGTCGCACTCCATCTTCCCGATGCCGGCCAGGACGGCCCAGTCGATGCCGTAGGCCGAGCCCGCCTGCTGGTACAGGGCCAGGAAGTTGGCCGGGATGTCGGCGATCGCGGGCCCGCTCGGAGCATCCTCCTGGGGCTCGACCCCGCCAGCGGCGAAGACCATGAGCATCGCGGCGACCATGAGGAACGGCGACACGATCAGGATGATCAGCCGCCGGCGCCAGCGCGGCCCGGACGGGCGGGACCCCGTCAGGCCCCGGAACGGTCCGTGCCCGCCGTGCCCGCCTCCGGGCGACGTCCCGGACGAGCCCGGAGCGACCCCACCGCGATCCAGGACCTGGCTCACAGCCGGGTCGCCTCGTCGACCAGCCAGCCGGTCGGGCCCGAGCCGCCGGCAGTTGCGGCGACCAGGGTCAGGTCGTAGGTCGTCAACGCCCCGCCGGTCTCGACCGTGACCCGCACCTCGGTGCGCCCGTCCTCGTCCACCGGCGGCCGGTTCGACACGCCTTCGATCGCCGCGGGCTCGTCATAGCTGGCGGCCGGCGGGATGGCCGTCAGGCCGGCCCGCAGGTTCGCCGTGCTGGTGGAGGCCAGCCGATCGGCCAGGGCGGCGGGCGCCTCGGCCCCGACGTAGGCCGTGTAGGTGGCGGCCCACCAGCGGGCCAGCTCGACCGGATCGTCGCCGGCCGGGGTGGCGGCCAGGTCCACCGAGGCGCGCGGCTCGTCGACGTCCGGAGGGACCAACGTGGTGCCGGTGGTGGCGGAACCGGCAGCGCTCGTGCCCTCCGAGCCGGCCGAGCCGCGGGACGAGTCGTCGTGGTCGGGCCCGCCCCGGGCCTGGACCACCACGGCCACGGCGACCAGTGCCACAGCGACCAGGCCGATCATGCGGCTGGCCCCGCGGATGCGGCCGGCCCGACGTCGTGCCCGACCCTCACGGGCCGTGGCGCCAGGGTCCCCGCGACCACGGCGACTGGAGCGACGGTTGGAGCGCGCCTGCGGATCGGAGCCGGATCCGGAGCCGGAGCGGGGGTCGCGGGGCGCCGCCCGCCGAGCGCCCCGCGCGGTTCCCTGATCTGGCGCCTCCGGCTCGGACATGAACGTCGGTCCCCTCAGGAGGACAACCTTCGATTGGGGCCTCGGCGCCGACGACCGCAGCCAGTTCCACTGAGGAGGGCGGCAGACTTGGCCTTGACGTCCCCGACCCCGAGGCCCTCAACCCCCATAGGTGCGCGAGGACCCCAGGATTGGTCATAGCAATTTCGGCCGGGGGGACGACGACGCGCCAGCGCGCCGTCGTCTCGACCCGTCAGCGGGAGATGCGGCCTCCTCCGGCGCGCCGCAGGCGGGCCCGCAGCTCGCTGGTCTCGGGCTCGGGCTCCAGCTCGTCACTGGCCAGCCGGTGGGCCAGGTTCTGGTAGCGGCCGTTGGCCGCCTCGGGGCTCCCCAGCCAGGCCTCCAGCTCCATGGCCGCCCGGACCAGCGCCTCGTTGACCGGGCAGGCCTTCAGGCCCTGATCGACGGCCCACAGTGCCTCGCCGTACGCCTCCTGGCCCCGGGCGGTGCACAACTTGGCCATGAACAGCGCCCCGTCGATGACCGGCTGCTCGACCCGGTCGATGACCCGGTAGGCCGCGGCCCACTCGGTAAGCCCCTGGCCGAGGGCGCCGCTGCGGAAGGCCACGGCCTCGATCTGCGACAGGTGGGCCCGCAGCAGGTCGACGGCCAGGTCCGGGTCGCTGACGGCGACCCGGTGGGCGTGCTCCAGGGCGTGGTGCAGCAGCTCGGCGTCGGTCACCACGTCGGGTGACAGGCGGTACCGGCCCACGGGGTCGTCCTGGGCCAGCGACAGCATGTCCGCCCCGCCCAGCACCTTGCGGGTCCCGTAGATCAGCTTGTTGACCGTGGCCAGGGCCACCGGCCGGTCCCACCACAGGTGGTCCCGGATGTCGGTCGCGCTCGCAGCGCGGCCCGACAGCGCGAGATAGGCCAGCAGCTCGGGGCCCCGCATGGTGTTCTTGTTCGGGACGTCCGGGTTCTCGCCGTGGCGGAAGGAGACCGCCTCGCCGTCCCGGGTCTCGAACATGTGGTCGGCGAAGATCCGGACGCAGTAGCTCCACGGCGGCTCCTCGTACGGCTGCAGCTCGTCCGGGCCCAGGGGGGCCGTCTCCCGGGGCGGGCCGGGAGTCGGCCGGTCCGGTTCCCGGGCCAGCATCTGCGCGACCCGGTCGAGATCCTCCCGGGCCAGCCGGGCAGCCGTGACGGTGATGCCGAGGCGGGGGATGTGGGCCCGCCCGTCGTCGGTCACCACCAGCCGGGTCGCGCCCGGTCCCAGCGGGCCGACGGCGACCACCGCCACACCCCGGCCACCGGGCGTGGCCGCGATGGCCAGCCGCTCGAGCAGGACCGGATCGGCGGGCTCGGCCCCGCCGTAGGCCACGACGGTCACGAACAGCCCGTCCCGCTCCACCCCTTGGGCGCGCGCGGCGGCCGTCGAGCGGAGACCCTGGCGGTCGAGGAAGGCCCCGGTCTCCTCGGCGGTCCGCTCGAACCGGTTGACCAGGTCCTGGTCGAGGTGCTCGACCGAGACGACATCGGCCACCACCGGCGACAGGCGGTCCATCCCGATGACCGTGAGATCGACCAGCGGCTCGCCGGCCGGCTGCAGGGAGAGCTCGGCCACCATCGACTGGGCCAGCTCGGCGGCCACCTCCGGGTCGCCGGCCAGCTCGATCGCACCCAGGCTCTCGATGTCCACGAACACCCATTCGTCGGAGTCCGTGCGCCCGAGGACGGTCAAGGTGTCCAGAACCGCGCTCGCGTGCTCGAAGCCCGGGTCGGTGCCCAGGTCGTCGAGGTAGAGGTCCCACCGGTCCGACGGCGGTCCCGCGATGAAGGGCGCCACGGGGAGGCACGGCTCGGCGAAGTAGACCGCCACCGTGCGGGCCGGAGCGACGGTCACGGCAGTGACCGGCGGCAGCTCGGGGCTGGCGGCGATCACGGCGCCCAGGGCCCGGGAAACGTTGGCCATGACATCAGGGACGTCGGATGCCACGACGGCGTACGCCTTTTCTGTGCGGATGTCTTCCAAGCGGCGGCCCTCGATGATGTCGTCGGGTCGGGCGAGCCGACGCCGGGAACGACGGCGGCGGGCCAGGGCGGCCAGGACCAGCCCGGCGAAGGCTGCGCTCCCGGCCACCAACCAGTAGGGGAACGGCTCCTCGTCCTCGCCGGGGCTCCCGGCTTCCTCGTCACCCTCCACGTCGGTCGAGGTGTCGAGCACGGTCGCCGAGTCGCTGGGCGTGGCGTTCTCGTCCGGGGCGGCGGTCGTCGACGGCGCCGTGGTCGGCGGGGCGGTGGTCGCGGTGGTCGGCACGGTGCCCGTGGGCGCCGGTGCCGCGGGTGCCGAAGCCGGCGGCGCCTCCGTCGTGGTCGGCGCCTCGGTGGTCGTCGGCGCCTCGGTGGTGGTGGGGGCCTCGGTCGTCGTCGACGCCTCGGCCGTGGTGGCGGGGGCCTCGGCGGTCGTGGGTGGCGTCGTGGCGGGAGGGCTGGTGGTGGGCGGTGGCTCCTGCTCGGGCGGAGCCTCGGGTGCCGGCGCGGCGGCTGCGGCTCCCGGGCTGGGTGGCGGCGCCGGTGCGGTCAACACCTCGCCCGGGAAGATCAGGTCCGGGTCGCCGGAGCGGATGCGGGTCTGGTTCGCATCCACCAGGTTGCGCCAGTAGGGGGCGATCTCCTCCGCCGACACCGTGCGGCCCCAGGCCTGCTGGAGCTGCCGTTCGGCCAGGGCCCAGAAGTGGTCACCCGGTTCGACCACCAGCGTGGCGGCCGCGGGCGCGGCCGGCACCAGGGACGGAGCCACGGGAGCCGAGCCGCCGCCGGGAGCGATGGTGGCGCCCGCCCCGCCGACGACCCCTTCGCCACGGCCGGGCCCACTGGCGTCGATCACATCCGCCACGTCCGCCACATCCGCGACGTCGGCCTCGGCCACCTCGACCACCACCGGGCCGACCAGCAGGTCGGGGCCGAAGCCACCGTGGTCCTCGACGCTGGCCACCGGAGCGGCGTCGATGGTGACCAGGTCCTCGCCTTCCTCCGGCAGCGTCGACAGCACGGTCCCGTCCGGAGCCGCCGAGGGTGGTGCGGTCATCGGCTCGTCGGCCGGCAGCGAGCCGAGGTCCGGGGGACCCGCCGATCCGGGGGCTCCCGGGGCGACCGGGATGATCAGGCGCCAACCCACGTCGAGGTGGTCCTCGCCCATGGCCAGCACCCGCCCGGGAGCGACGGCCCGACCGACGTTGCGGTCGCGCAGCTCGCGCCACCGCATGCCGCTGCCCATGAACTGATCGGCCAGCCCCCAGAAGGTGTCGCCCCGCTGCACCTCGTAGACCCGTTCGGTGGGCTGGGCCGGCGTGGGAGCCGCCTGGGGTGCCGTCTCGCCTCTCGGCGGCGCGGACAGCGCGACCAGGCCCTCCGTGCGCTGGGCCGGATCGGGCACCGGCTCGACCTCCTGGAGCGGTGCGAGGGGTGCGGCGTTGGCCACCCGGACCGACCCGAAGCTCGACAGCACCAGCGCGGCCGATGCCACCAGCCTCCGGGCCATCATCTGGGTCCCCGGGAGGGCGAAGATCGGCCGGGCCGTGCGCCCCTTGACCAGGGCCGAGGTCTCGGCGAGCAGGGCCCAGGCCAGCTGGGCCCACGCGATCCACACCACGATCGCCAGACCGTTGATGATGACCTGGGTGTCGACGCCGTTCTTCTCGAACGCGTCACGGATCTGGTCCCACGTCGGCAGGTCGTGCGGCAGCGGCCAGCCGACGAAGATGATCAACGCCAGCGGAACGCCGAACAGCAGGCCGACGATGGCCAGCAGGCTGAGGAACGAGCCCACACGGGACCCGACACGGGAAGAGAGACGGCCGTCCATCAGGGCCCTCCAGTTGGTGCGTCCACGCCAGGCGTCGCTGTCGCGGTCGCGCTAGCGCTGATATCCACGGTGCCGAGCCAGGTCAGGATGACCGAGGTCTGGTCCAGGGTGACCTCGACGGTGACCTGGTCGCCGTTGACGGTGACCTCCCCCGACCCCGGTTGGCCGGCGTCGGCGAGGAACTGCTGCGCCGACGCGGTGGCGTCGTCGGGGTTCAGGGACGTGCCCGGCGCCGCGTCGTACAGGGTGGTGGGGTCGGCGGCCTGGGCGCCGGCTCGGGCGGCGTTGCTGGCCAGGTCGGCGGCTCGCATGTAGGTGTTGATCCGTTGGCCGCCGTCGTAGACCATGCCGGCGACGAAGATCAGCCCCAACGCGAGCACGGCGGTGAAGGCGGTGATCATCCCCCGGTCGTCCCGTTGCCGCCGGCCGCTCTCCCGGCGTCTCATGTGCCGCCTCGGAAGGTGTCCACGACCTCGGTGGAGGTGGCGGTGAGGGTCCGGGTCCCGGATCCGGGCAGGGACAGGAAGATCAGGTCGTCCATCGGCGTCGTGCAGCTGACCTCGACCGACACCGATCCACCCGGCTCGAAGTTGGACACGTCGACCGACACCTGGCTGGACGAGCAGGTGATCTCGGCGTTGTCCAGGTTGTCCTGCGCGACCGCGCCGGCCCGGGCCTCGGCCCGGCCCATGCTCACCTGCGACGCCGCCCGGGCGGCGGCCGATGCCGCCAGCTGCACCTCGTTCTCGGCCTGCGAGAGGCGCCCGGCGTAGATGACCACCATCAGCAGCGTCATGAACACCGGGGCGATGAGCGCGACCTCGACGGCTGCCGAGCCCCGGTCCCGCCACCGGTCGGTGCGCCGCTCAGCCGGCCGACGGGTCGTCACGCTCGGGCTCCGGGATGAAGCGCTCGACCGGAGCGGTCGCTTCGGCGGTGATGGTCCACGCCGCGAGGGGAACGAGGGGATCGACCCGGACCTCCACGAAGGCCCGGACCTCCTCCGGGCCCTTGTCGACGTCGATGGTGGGCTCCACCAGCATCTCGCCCGCCTGGAGGAACACCATGCCCGCGGCCTCTCCGTCGGCCTCGGAGGCGTCGTCCCAGCGGGCCACGGCCACCGCGCGGTCGGCCGCACCGGCCGCCCGCTGGTGCGCGTGGTAGTTCAGGCCGTACTGCACGATCAGGCTGAGCATGAACAGCATCAGCAGGAAGACGAGCGCGACCGAGGTCGTGCTGGTACCCCCATCTCCCCGGCAGCGGGCGGCGGACCGCATCCGATGCTCAACCCTCGGCAACCGGCCGTGGGCTCACGGGGTCGGGAAGGAGTTGACGACGCCGGTGGCGTACGTCGTGATGAGGCCGACGATCAGGATGGCCAGGCCGACGAGCAGGAAGGTCACGACCGCCGTCTCGGTGGTGATCGCGCCCCTGTCGTCATCTCTCCAGCTCATGGTGCTCCTCCTCGTGGTGTGCTGCTCAGGACACTGCTGCGCGCTCACGGCGCCGTACCGATCTCCGTCATCCGCGCGACGGCAGGGAATCCGATGAAGAACAGGAAGCCGAGGAGCAGGACCACGACCGGGAAGGTCATCCGCTCGGTCGCCGACTCCGACTCGGCCTCGGCCTCCGACATCTGCTGGGCACGGAGGGTGTCCGCCTTGGCCACCAGCGAGGCCCGGACCTTCGCCCCCTGGTTGCTGAGCAGCGCGATCGACGCCGCCAGCTCGCGCAGCTCGGAGATGTCCAGCTCCGTCCCGAGGGCGCTCAGCGCGTCCGACATCGACCGCCGGGTCCGCCGTGCCGCCTCCAGGGCGGCCCGCAGCTCGCCGAACACCCAACCAGCGCCGCTGTCCGCCGCGCTGTGCAGGGCCGCCTCCGGCCCGGCACCGGCGGCGAGCATGACGTTCACCAGGTCGAGATAGGCGCCGTAGGCGTGGCGGAAGGCCTTGCGGGCCTCCTTGGCCTCGCCGGTCAGCGTCAGCTCGGGTAGCAGGAACCCCGCTCCCGCTCCCAGCAGGGCGAGGAGCAGTGCCAGCGGCCCCAGCCCGAAGACCAGGCCGATGAGCGCGCCCATCACTCCCCCGCCGACACCACCCACCAGCTTGGCCAGCACGTGCTGGTCGACCGTGCGCCGGGCGACCCGCAGATCGGCGGCCCGGCGGCTGGGGTCCATGCCCGCGGCCCGCAGGAACCCGGTGGCCCGTCGCACCAGCCGCTCCTCGAGCAGCGAGCGCTGGCTCCGGGATCCCACTCCGCCGGCCGGCCGGCCCGGGAGGGCCAGCGCCGCGCCCACGTCGCTGAGGCGGGGCCGGCTCGAGAACCCGTGGTAGAGCAGCCACAGCCCCAGCCCGCAGCCGGCTCCGACGAAGGCGATCGCGACCACGTCAACCCCTCCTCGCCCGCCGGGGGCTGAAGCGCTCGGGCAGGTCCAGGCGGCTCATGCGCTCCATGAGGAGGATGCCGCCGGTGAAGATGGCCCCCACCAGCACCAGCCACAGCTGGCCGAACGCGGTGCCGTAGGGATCGAAGTAGCTGTTGTTGAGCAGGTAGAGGACGACCACCGCGGCGAACAGGATCAGCACGATCATCCGGCTCGACGTCCGGACCTGGGCCCGCCCGGCCTCCACCCGGAGCCGCATCCGCACCTCGTCGCGGGTGATGGAGGCCAGCCGGGTGAGGACGCCGACGAAGTCGCTGCCCTCACCGAGCGCTGCCGACGACAGCGACGCGACCACCAGGTCGGCGGACGGGTGGTCGACCTCCCGGCCGAACGCGGCCAGGGCCTCGGACAGAGGTTGCTCGCTGCGACGCCGGGCGTCGAGCAGCGCGATCTCGCGCCGCAACGGCAGCGGCGCGATGGGGACGGTGGCCGCGATGGCCTCCTCCACGCCGTCGGCGGCGGCCATCGTGTCCCGCAGCATCTCGGTCCAGGCCGCGATGGCCTCGGTCTTCGCTATCCACGCCCGACGGGCCGACTGGCCGCCCCACATGCGGGGGACCACGAGGACGGTGCAGACCGCCATGAGGCCGGCGGCGACCCATCCGGTCAGCAGCCAGACCACACCGCCGGTCAGGAGCGCGAAGGCCAGCGAGCGCAGCTGCGGGACGCTGGTGGGGTCCCGGCGGCGCGGTGCCTTCTCCCCGGAGCTGGGCCGCGGCAGGACCTGCTCGCCCCGCAGGCCGGCCAGGAGGATCACCAGGCCCAGTCCGACCCCGCATCCGAGCAGCAGCGCGACGAAGATGCTCACGCGCCCTCCGCGGCCCCGGTCCGGCCCGCCGGGTTCACCGCCGCCACCAGCCGTTGGGGTTGTCGCGCAGCGCCAGGTCGTAGCCGGCGTCGGACAGGATCCGCTCGGTGTTCTGGCGCAGCCGGGCGGCCGGCACGGCCCGGCCGATGGGATCCGGCGCCCACACCTCGTTCGAGATCACCTGGTTGTTGTCCGCACCGACGACCTCCCGGACGCTCTGGACCCGGCGCCGGGACGGGTTCCCCTTGTCCCAGGCCAGGTACACCACGAAGTGCACGGCGTTGGCGACCAGCATGGCGGTCACGTCGGGGTCGAAGCCCTGCTCGGCCATCGCGGCGTACATCTGCAGGCGGTCGAAGACGTTGGCCGAGCTCATCGCGTGGATGGTGCACATCGAGCCCTCTTCGCCCGAGCTCATGGCCTTGAGCATCGGGATGACCTCGTCGCCGCGGACCTCGCCGACGATGACCCGTCCCCGCATCCGCAGGCCCTGGCGCACCGCCTCGGACAGCGTGAACTCGCCGTGGCCCTCGCTGTTCGGCGGCCGGGCCTCGATCGACTCGACGTCGGGGTGCAGGTCCGGGAACCGCTCCATGCCCAGCTCCAGCGAGTCCTCGACAGTGATGATCCGCTCCTCGGGAGGGACCTCGTTGATCAGGCAGCGCAGGTTGGTGGTCTTCCCCATGCCCTTGCCGCCACCGATGATGAGGTTGAACCCGCAGTGGACCCCGACCCGCAGGAAGTCGCTGATCGAGCGGTCCATGACGTCGTGGTCCTCCATCTGCGACAGGCGGGAGAACTCGACGAAGTTGTGGCAGCGGATGTCGATGACCGGGCGCCCGGTCACCTCGCGCAGGGCGTGGAGGCGGGAGCCGTCCGGGAGCTGGAGGTCGAGCGCGACCTCCTCCCGGTCCCACCGGCGCTCGCTGCGGCCGATGCGGCGGGCCTGGCGGGCGATCATGTCGATCAGCGTGGCGTCGTCCGGTGCCGCAGGCGGGCCCTTCTCCTTGGAGCCGTCGGCCCGATGGACCCAGACGTTGGCGTGGCCGCCGACATGGATGTCGACCACGTCGGGATCTTCGATCAGGTTCTGTAGCGGACCCAGGCCGTACAGGCGGTTGTGGACCTCGCGGGCCAGCGCCTCCTCCAGGCTGGTCGGCAGGGGCATCCGGCCGTCGTTGTAGGCCGCCGACCGCCACTCGGCCAGCACCTCGTTGATCACCTGGATCCCGAGCGCGCGCTCGTCCTCGTAGGGCAGGCCGGCGCCCTCGTCGCCTCGCAGGTCGGTGATCCGCTTGGTGAGACGTTGACCCGCGATCTCGTGCAACTCGTCGGCCAGGAGGTCGTCGACCGCGTGACCGAGCAGTCCGCCGGAACCACTCATGGCTTCACCTCATCCTCGAAGAGGGCGTTGGGGGAAGGGGGCGTCTTCATCGCTGTCGCTGTCGTTCTGGGGGTGGTGTCGGGGAGGTGCGAGAGAGGAACGGGCGGGTGCGTGGGTCGGTGGCGCGGACGGCGGCCGCTCGATCGGTCAGCGATCGCGGCCCCAGCGCCGCTGGCCCTGTCCGTCGGGTCGGACCGGCCGCTGGCGGCCGGGGGGCGGACTGGAGCCGGGTCGGCCCGGCACGGCTCCCTGCCCCGGCCGGACCGGAGCGCCGCGTGGCCGCGGCGGTGGCGGCGGCGCGTGCCGGGACGGCGCGTAGGCGGGCGGAGGGGGCGCGACCGATGGATGCTGGCCGGTGATCGGAACCCGCCGGTTCGGGCCGGTGGTGGTCGCCGTGCCGGCCGCGGCAGCGGCGCGGGAGCGCTGCTGCAGGTAGGCGGGCGGTAGCCCGGAGGCCCGGGCCGGTGGCGGTGGCTCCGGCGGCCGGGCATGGGCCGCCGCGGCCGCCGGCGCGACCGGCGTCGACGGCACCCGGGCGGGGGGCGGAGGTCCACCTTGGGGCACGACCACCGGGGTCGAACCCGAGGTGGCCACCACCGGGTTCGGTCCCGACGGATGGGGGCCGGCGCCGCCGTTGCCAGCACCGGCCGGGAGGGCGGCTCCCGGCGCCGCCCACGCGGGCGGGGGCGGCGGTGTGCCCGCGGGGAGAGCGGCGGCGGGCCGTGGACCCGCGTCGAGGACCGGGGTCTCGAGGCGGTACATCAGGTCGTCGACCAGGCTGCGCACCGATCGCACCAGCGAGGAACGGCGCAACCCGCGGCTCCGGCCGCCCACCGTGAGCACGCCGGCGGCCCACGCGTCATCGGCGACGACGCCCCGGACCTGGACGCCGAGCTGGGACGTGATCTCGGCCGGGCTGTGCGGACGGTCGCCGATCAGCACCAGGCCGGCGGACGGGACATCGTCCGACATCGCGCGCAGCCGGTGAGCGGCGGGATACAGCTCCTCGGCGCGAGGGCGAGCGACGACGATGGTCTCGTCGGCGCCGGCGCACAGCGGCCAGTTGACGTCGCGGTAGGCGATGCGGCCGCAGTCGATGATGATGTCGACGTCCTCCAGGCCCGCGCACCACGCGGCCAGGGCCGGTGCACAGTCACGGAGGATCCCCGTCGTGACCTCCCCCGACTCCGGAGCGACCACCACCGGCAGCTCGCCAGGCAGCATCTGGGCGTGCTGCCAGAGGGCATCCTGGTCGGCGCCGTGGCGGACCAGGGCGGCGAGCCCGGCCAGTCCTGGCGTCCGACCCAGGCGGTACCGGACGGCGAGTGCGCCGCCGGCAGGGTCCGCCTCGATCAGGGCGATCGGCCGGGGCCAGCACGCTGCGGCGAGGACCGCGAGGGTGCTGGCACCGGGAGCGCCTCGGACGGAACCAATGCAAACGACAGCCATCGGCTACCTCTCCACCATCACGAGTTGGATCTGGGCATTGCTGGCTAACGCCATGGCCAGGTTCGTTGCGTCGTTCTCGGACAGCCGGAGGGCCACCCGCCAGCGCGCCTGCGCTCCTGGTTCGTCTTGGATCTCGGTGACCGACTCGACGGTCGCGCCGTCGGCCACGACCTGAGCGGCGCCCTGCCCGGTGCCGTTGCCCGCCACCACCTTCACCTGGTCGCCAGGCGCCAGGTTCAGCGACGGGAGCTGGCCCTCGTCGAGCGCCAGACCGATGGAGGCGTCACCGGCGGCGAGCACCGTGTCGGGGTGGGCGAACTGCTCGGGGATCACGAGGGTGCCGGCCGGGAGCTCCGACAGCGCCGCCTGGCCGACGATGTCGGAGGCCTGGTCGGGGTCGAGGAACGCCAGCTGCGAATCGCTGCCTATGTAAACGGTGTCGAGATCGTCCTCGCTGAGGACGTCGCCCCGGTGGAGGTCGCCCGCCAGAGCGAGGGCGGGCGTGCGCTCCCGGCCGGCCACGGCCAGCAGCACGGCGGCCAGCGCGCAGCCGGCCACGAGGAAGATCCCGAGCACCAGCTCGGGCAGCCGACGGCGTGGCGCCGGGGCCGGCGGCTCGAGGCGGAGGCCGTCCCCGCCGAGGCCGAGCCCGCCGGGGCGGGACGGCGGGCCGTAGTCCGGCGCAGCGGTGCTCACCCGGGCGTACTCGCCGGTGCCCGGACGCGAGTAGTCCCCCGCCGGCCGAGGCGGGGGTGGGCCTGGCGGGGGCGGAAGGTCCGCCCTCCGGGCATCAGCGCTGCCTCGCGCACCGTTGCCCGGCGCCGGGTCCTGGACCTGCATGCGGTCCCTCTCCTCTCCACGGCCGGGGGGCGGGCCGGGTTGGCTAGCCATCGGTCACCACCGCCTGGATCTCCTGCACCACGATGCACGTCGTCGCCGCGCTCTGGCCGTTCCCCAGGGCGCCGCCCGGGGCGGCGTTGGAACGCCAGTTGACCTGCCAGTTGATGGTGACGGTCGCCGGGAAGCAGGCCTGGCCGGCGCTGTTGGTGGCCGACAGGCCGGCCGACGAGTGCGGCGGTGTCCACGGCGGGCAGGCGGCGGCCGGTACCGGATCGCCCGTCGCCGGGTTGTAGGCCACCCCGGAGCCGGGGCAGTCGAACTCGTAGGTCGTGCCCCGGACCGGATCCTGGACCGTCCAGTGTTGGCTGCTGGCCTCGGCGAAGGCCTCGGCCCAGATCCCGCCCGCCTCGGCCCGGGCCACCGGGCCGGGCTCGACGTTCTCGACCCAGTAGTACGTGGGGAGCTGCGCGAAGGTGCCCGTCCCGAGAGCGGGGCTCATGTCGCCCACCGGCGGCGGGAACCACAGACGGTCTTCGGCCCAGGCGGCCAGGGTCTCCGGTGCGACGACGGCGCCGGTGTTGCCGTCCGGGGGCCAGTCGACCGAGATCGAGGTCTCGTTGCCACCGCCCATGTCCTGGCACACCAGCTGGACGGCCAGCTTCTCGCCACCGCCCGCGGCCTGCTGCGCTGCGAGTGCGGCCTGCAGGTCCGCGAGTGAGCTGCGACCGCCGGCCGATGGACCGGCATCGAACGTGTACCAGCACTCTCGATTCGTGTTGCGTCCCGCGGGCGGGATCTCCGGGTCGCCACCGTTGAAAGAATGGTACTGGGCCGTGACGCCGGCGCCCCCCGGCAGCAGCTCGCCGTTGGTCGGCGGAACCTGTGCCGCCGCGGCCGGAGCGCCGATGCCCCAGGCGATGAGCCCCAGGACGAGCACTGCGATGGCTAGTCGGCCGCGCATCCCGCGACTCCCTCCATCGTGGTGTTGACCCGGTGCTCCGCCAGCTTCCAGACGCCATCCTCCTGGACCATGGCGTCGCTCGATTGAATGGTCCGGAGGCCGCCCTCGGCAACCTCCCCGCTGCCCATCACAAACCGCTCCTCGTCGGTGAGCGTGCAGATCTCCAGATAGGCGACTTCCTGCCCGTTCACCTCGTCGAACTGCAACGAATCGACGTCATACCGGTACTGCGAGCCCTCCGGCAGGCGAAAGGCAACGCCGGTCCGCTGCAGACCCTCGACCACCGACACCCAGTAGTCGAGCATCAGGCCGGTGTGCGTCGCCTCGATGGCCGGATCGTCGGGATCAGGCGCCGGAGCGGACGCGCTGGAGAACTCGGCTTGCTCGGCGGCCTCGTAGGCGGCGATGACCTCCTGGCGCTCGGCCTCGGCGGGATCGAGCGTGGTCGTGGTCTCGGCCTCGGTGGTGGTCGTTCGGCGTGGCGTGGCCTCAGCCCCTCCGTCATCGTCTCCGCACGAGGAGGCCATGACGAGCACGCACGCGGACAGAAGGGCGATCGGCCGAACCGATCGCCCAGGGCCCGTCCGGGCGCAGACGCTCCCGGCGGGCGGGCGTCTCCCGGTGCGCTGCCCGCGCCATACCCTCCCCAACGTGGCCGCACCTCCCCGGTCCGTGCCCGTTCTCCGCTGTTGTACACCCTGCCGCACCGCGTGTGGGCTGCCGAACCCCGAAAACGTTGGAAAACGCGCGCTATACGAACCATTGACGACAAAATCACTACGATCCGCGGTCAGAACATGACGAATCGACCCCTGACCGTCACATCTCCACTGGCGCCCGGCTGTTCCCAACCTTCCCCGTTCGTCCACTCGCGACCTCGCAGGCTGACGGTTCGCATCGGGATACCCGATCGTCTCCGGTCGGAATCCTGGCCGCCAATTCCGAAAAGCCTCGCAGAATGCGGCTCTTTGCAGCCAGTGTCGCGCGCTTCAGGGGCCTGGGTCGTCAGTGGTCGTCGTCGTCCAACGATCATCGTCGAGCTGGACCTCCTGGACGTGCCAGGAGCTCCCGTCATAGAGCAGCGCGAGCGCGTCGGCTCCGACGGTCGACCGCCGTGCCTCCGGCACCGCGTAGGCCACGGCCAAGCTCCACGAGCGCTGCCGGATCGTGCCGTCGGCGAGGACCTCCAGCGCCACCCGGACCTCGGGGCGCGTCAGCCGTGTGACGCTGGTCCGGCGACCGGAGGCCGAGGGCGAGCGCGGGCCGAAGACGAGCTCGATCTCCACCGGCTCGCGCATGGGCGCTGGCCCTGGCTCCGGTCGGTGGCCTGCTTCGCTCACGGTTCGGACCGTAGGCCTGCCGTTGATGACGCTCAGGCGAACTGCCGGGGAACCTGAGGAGACGTCCCCGGAACATCCCGGCCCGTCCAGTTCCGGTCCCCAGGCGTCGGTCAGGGCCGGTGGGCCGGTCGGAGGCCGTCCAGGGCGAGAGCGATCATGCGTTGCTTGACCGTCTCGGGCATGGGGAGGTGGGCTGTGGCGCGGGAGACGCCCACCATGAGGGCGTAGACCTCGGGGGCCGCTGCGTCGGGGCGGATGGCGCCGGCTCGTTGGGCCCGTTCCAGCAACTGGCCGAACGCCTCGCGCATCTCCTGGCCGGCCCGGGTGGGTGCTCCTCGGGGGTCGCCGCCCACGTCGGCCAGGGCCTCGGCGATGCTGAGCTTGTGGCCGGCCCCGTCGACCACCTCGGTGAAGAAGTCGCAGAAGGCGGCCCCGGGCTGGGCCGCTTCCGACAGCTCCCGGGCGCGGTCGCGCAGGCCCTGGAGCCGCGCGGTGAGCACGGCGCGCAGCAGGTCCTGTTTGGTGGGGAAGTGGCGGAACACGGTGGCGATGCCGACCCCGGCGAGCCTGGCCACGTCCTCGGTCGAGGCCGCGGCGCCACCCGCCCCGAAGACCTCGTCGGCCGCGTCGAGGATGCGCTCTCGGTTGTCGCGTGCGTCGGCCCGCATGGGCTGTCACCGCCGGTCCGGGGGTTGTAAACGAAGTGGAGACTCCGTATGTTTCGGAGTGGCCACTCCGAAACATACGACAGGAGAGCAACGAGTCGTGTCCTCACCCCCACCCCGAGACGTGTTCTGGCGCCTCGTCAACGGCGTCGCCAACCGGGACTTCGACGCCCTACCCGAGCTGTATGCCGAGGAGACCGACGTCCGCCACCCCATGTGGCCCGGCGGCACACCAGCGCTCACGAGCCGCGACGACCTACGACGTCACTTCTCCGCCGGCGCCGCCACCATCGCCACCGTCCAGTTCCAGCCCGAGGGCGTGGTCATCCACGAAACCCAGGATCCCGAAGTCATCGTGGCGGAGTTCGCATACCGCGGCACCGTGCTCGCAACCGGCGAGCCCTACGCCGTGCCTTGCGTGTTCGTCATGCGGATCCGCGACGGCCACATCATCGAGTCCCGCGATTACATCGACCACCTCAGCTCGGCCCGAGGCCGCGGCCAACTCGACCAACTGCTCGACGCCATCCGCCCAGCCGACGCCCCCTGACCAGCGCGACGCCGTATATATGACGCCCTATATATATACGGCGCGACTCCGGCCAGAACCGGCGGACATCGAGCGGGCGCTCTCCGCCTACCTCGAGAAGTCCTGGCTGCGCCCGACCCGGGATGGGTGCAGCCGGGCGCAGCCAGAACATGATGTCCGCCACCGTCCACCCGCCTGATTCCCCAGGGCCCGCCCGCGGGGCAGTGCCTGACGAGGCACTAGACCGGCACCGGTCGCCGAACGGGCCGATTGCTCCGCTTGCGGACACCGTTGCGAGCCCGGTCGATCACCACCTGCACGTCGAGACCGGCCACCTCGCTCAACCGCTCGGGCGGCAAGCCGACGGACAGCAACCGGCGGATGTCGACCGAGTTCGCCGGGTCGCCCGGCGCCGACGCCAGGCGCTGGCGGAGCCTCCGGAGCCGGGCCCGCTCGGCCCGGTTGAGGCCACCCCAGACACCGTGGTCTTCTTCGAGCCCGAAGGCCAGGCACTTGTCCCACACCTGGCAGCCAGCGCAGAACGCCTTGGCCCGGCGCGTGTCGCCGCCGTCGGGGAAGAACAGCTCGAGCCCGACGCCCGAGCACCGGGCCCGTTCCTGCCACGAGAGATCGTTCATTGCGCCGCCACCCCCACCAGCCGGGGCTGGAACGGCCGGGCGAAGGGGTCCAGCTCGGAGGGCGCCGACCGGGCGCAGGTCGCCCGGACCACCAGCGGGCCGCACGTCCCTGTGGACGCAACATCGGCCCCACGGCCCACGCCATCCTCGGCGCTCGTGCGACAGCGGGCCCGGACCAGCCCCGGGGCAAGGGCCAGGCAGGCGGCGGAGCAACGCAGCCGCCGGTGCCAGTGGGCCGGGACCGCTCCACCGCCGTCGCGCAGCCCCACGAGCCCGGCCGCGGCGGCGCCGACGCTGGGCGGCGCGACGCCGGACAGAGCCTGCACCACATCAGCCACCCCGCCGGCCTGGCAGAGAGCCCAGAGACCGGCTGCCAGTGCATCGGCCACGCTCTCGCCACACAGCTCGGGCCCGCCGGGCCCCACGGGGAGGACCGGCCGTCCGGTGGACGCCTCGACCACCGCCTCGGCCGGCTGGCCGGCGAAGAGCCGGGCAGCCATCTCGACGTAGCTCACGCAGTCGCCGAGATCGTGGAGCGCCACGCCGGCCGCCAGGGCCAGCTCGAGCGTCTCCGCCACGCGCTCGCGCTCGTCGTCGCGGACCACAGCCACCGCCAGCAGCCAGGCGGGCCCGGCGACGCCGTCGTGGCGCTTGGCGACCTCGAGGGGCACCCCATCGCCCCGCCGCGCCACGTAGCTGTGGCACAGGTCGACCAGCGCCGTGGTCACCGGACCGTCCGGCTCCACCCGTCCGTTCCCGTCACGCCAGGTCTCACCACCAGCGACGCCCAACAGGCCTCCCGCCGCCCGGGTCGGGCCTCCGGGCGGTTCCCAGGCTGGGCTCATGGTCGTGCCCCGATCGGGGTCGGTGGCTGGTAGCGACCGGTGATGACGTCGAGCTCGATGCGTTGCTCGACCTGCTCGATGCGTCCGGCCAAGGACTCGGTCATGTCGGCCATCTGTACGGAGACGATCCGGGCCTCGTTCTCGGCCCGGGCCGCCGAGGCCTCGACGTCGCGCATGCGGCGATCGATGGACTCCACCTGGTGGTCGTGGGCGGCCTGCCACGCCATGACCTGCCGGTGGAGGACGTCGAGCCGCGTCTCTATCCCCCGGGTACCGAGGTGCCTGAGACACCAGTGGCCGATGACCAGTGCTGCGGGGACGCCGAAAACGCCCACCATGAGTGCCGTTCTCACCGCCTTGCCTCCCTCCAGCCCGCCTCCCTGGACGATGTTCCCGTGGTGCGGCACCGACTCCGCATGATCTGCGCCTCCGTCTTCCGGGTAGTCACAGACCACGGGCAGCGCCTATCTGACCACACACAGTGGTCGAACGGAGCGCGCAGGGTCCGCCGACTGCAACTACTCCCGTAACACCGCCTCAACGCGCAGAGTAAGCGCTAAGGGAGCAACATGCAAGAGTGCACGAAGAAGTCTTCCAGAACTCCTCAGGACTGGTATGGTCTGCCCTGTCCCCACCCAATGCCCGTACCGAGAGCCGAGGGAGACGCGGGCCATGGCTCCCATGAAGAAGGATTCATCACCATCGCCCCTCCGCAAGAAGCTGGGCATCGAGCTCAGACGCCTTCGGCAAGGGGCCAAGATCAGTGCGGACGAGGCGGCCACCCGCCTCGAGCTTTCGGCATCCACCATCAGCCGGGGCGAGACCGGCATCGTCACCATCCACCCGCGCGATGTCGACGCCATGCTGCGCCTGTACGGCGTCACCGACCACCGTAAGCGCGAGGCTCTCCTCGCCTTGGCCCGCAAGTCGCGGGAGCGGGGTTGGTGGCACCAGTACCGGAACGTGCTGTCGAGCGATCTCGTCAACTACATCAGCGTCGAGTACGGCGCGAGCACCATGAGCAGCTTCCAGACGATGCTGCTGCCCGGCGTCCTCCAGACCCCCGACTACACCCGCGCCGTGGCGAAGCTGCATCCCCGCCCGACGGTGCCCAAGATCGTCGAGCAGCTGGTCGAGATCCGCCGCCGGCGACAGGAGATGCTGCTCGAGCGGGAGGATCCGGTGCCCCTGAAGGTGGTGCTCGACGAGTCGATCCTGCACCGGCCCATCGGCGGGAGCAAGGTCATGAAGGCGCAGCTCGAACGGCTCCTGGAGGACGCCAAGCGGCCCAACGTCGAGCTACGCATCCTGCCCTGGGAGGTGGGCGAGCACCCGGGCCTCGGCGGGCCGTTCACGCTGTTCGGGTTCTCCGAGCCCATGGATCTCGCGATCGTCCACGTCGAGAACCATGTGAACTTTTTGTTGGTCGAGGATGAACCAGATATCCGCCACTATGAGTTAGTGTTCCAGCGAGTGCAGGAATCTGCTCTCCCAGTGACCGACTCCCTGGCGCTGGTCACCGACAAAGCGGAAGGGCTGTAGATGCAGTACGACGACAGCGCCGCTCAATGGCGCACAAGCACCTTCAGCGATGGACTGCAGTGCGTCGAGGTCGCCGCCTTCGGCGATCAGGTTGCCGTCCGGCACTCGAAGGACCCGGACGGGCCCATCCTTCACTTCACCCGTGGTGAAATGCTGGCCTTCCTCCAAGGTGCGAAGGTTGGCGAATTCGACGACCTGACCTGACCGATTCGGGTCCAACGACCCCGACGCACTTTGTCTGACTAGCAACTCACCCGCTGGCTGACGTAGGAACCAGGCCAGCGGGTGGGTTCGTTTTGGCAGGCCAGGCGCGCGAGAACCCGGTCTCGGGCGATGGCCGACCAGCTTGAAGGGTTCCCTCCCCCCTCACGCTCTGTAGTGGGACTGGCCCTGATCGTAACGCGGGGAAATTGTCCGCTCAACTGTCGAATCCTCACTGCCCCGCGCACTTAGGGGGTGATTGAGGAGGACACACGTGGCGAGCATTCCCACCACGTCGGACGTACGGGCCCGTTGGGGCTCTCGCTTCACCCGGACGCGACCGGCATCCGAAGCCACGCTGGCCCGCGGCGCATCGCTGGTCCTGTGGGCGCTGATCATCCTGGCCGGCTTCGGTGGGCTCAGCGCGCTCGTCCGCACCACCTCCAACGGCGGTGAGGCCGCTACCCCGGCCCCGTCGACCGAGACCAACGACGGGCGATGGACGGCCGCCGGCTTCGCCGAGCGGTATGTCGGTGCCTACCTGCTGGCAGGCGCGGACGGCAGCCTGCTGACCCCCTATCTGGGCTACTCCCCCGAGCTGCCCGCGGGCGCGATGCCGGCCGCGGTCGCGGCGCCGGTCCGCACCGTCGAGGTCACCCGGGCCGACGACGACTACTGGTCGATCGTCGTCGCCGTCGGCCCGCCCGGGGAGGAGTGGTTCTGGCGGGCCGCCGTCGACACCAGCGGTGACGCACCGGTCGCCGTCGGACTGCCGGCTGCGGTCGCGTCGCCGCCCGAGGTCGAGAGGGTCGACATCGACGTCACCCTGGGCCCGACACCCACCGACGATCCGGCCGCCGAGACCGTCGCCGGCTTCCTGGGCGCCTATCTCTGCGGCGCCGGGGACCTGTCGCGCTACCTGAGCCCGGGCATGGACCTCGCGGCCACCAATCCACCGATGTGCACCGAGGTCGACCTGACCCGCTGGGGCAGCCGGACCGACGACGACCTCCACCAGTCGGTGGTGGTGGACGCCACCCTCGGCTCGGGCGACGGCAATCCCGTCTGGCAAGCCACCTACGCCCTGGACCTGACCAAGCGGGACGGGCGCTGGGAGGTCGCCGAGCTGCTGGCCGCCCCACCCCGGAACGACGACTGAGCCACGAGGCGGGCACGAAGAAGGAAGAGAGGAGGGAACAACG
>Ga0209382_10002620_pt1 | contig 25778 bp, 28 predicted proteins | sample SoiMetdeltSBSDD5_FD_187599 | JGI IMG/M metagenome (GOLD analysis project Ga0209382, IMG submission 187599) | Bulk soil microbial communities from a Populus tree surrounding site in Tennessee, USA - Soil MetaG P. deltoides SBSDD5 (SPAdes) (version 2) | ecosystem: Environmental > Terrestrial >... | reverse complement strand
ATGATCCGGTTCGCCTTCTGCAAGAAGCAGGAGACGCTGGATCGCGCCGCCGAGCGCCTGGTGGGGCTTGCGGCGCGTGTGTAGGTCGCCGGTGAGGCGTTAGGCGGCGCGGCGTGGCAAAGCTCGGGCGGCCGGCGGTGGCGGTGCTGATCATGGCCGCGATCATCGCCGTCCTGTTCGTGCTCTGCACGCCGCGGACGGCGTCGCGGTCGTCGGTCGTCGATCGGTCGATCCCGTCATCCGGGTTCGTCGCGCGTGCGATGGCGACGCCCGCGGTGCGCGTCCTCGTCCTGGACTTCGACCCGGTGATCCCCGACAGCGCCGGCCGGCGCATGCATCACGCGTTCGGGTGGAACAACCCGCGGGAGCTCGCCGAGGGATACATCCGCGACGTAGCCGAGGCGAGCAGGAACCTCGTGCGATTCGACATCGTCGAATGGCGTACGATCGACCAGTTTCCACCGAAGCGCGACGGTTTTCGCTACACACCCGCGACCTACGCCGCCTGCCTGACGAGCAGCGCAACGTGCCATGACCCGGACGTCCTCGACTACGAGAGCGTCGTCAAGCGGTTCGGCGCGGTCGCCCTTGTCGACCAGGCCACGATCGACGAGGTGTGGCTCTTCGGCGGCCCATACTTCGGCTACTTCGAGTCGGTGATGGCGGGACCCGGCGCGTTCGAGATCAATGGTGACGCCTTCAGGGCCGTCCGGAGCCGGCGCCCGTTCGCGATCATGGGGTTCAACAACGAGCGCGGCGTGGCGGAGATGCTCCACAACCTCTGCCACCGGACGGAGGCAACCATGGCCCGGGTGTATGGCGGCTGGCGGGCGGAGTCGCTCACGACGCGCTGGGCCCAGTTCGCGGCGAACGCGCATCAGTCGGGCGGCCGCGCCGGGGCGGGGAGTTGCCACTACCCGCCTAACGCCTCGTCGGACTACGACTACGCGAATCCGCGCGCGGTGGACAGCGATGCAGATGATTGGCTGGACTATCCTCGGCTCACAGGAACCCGCGCGCGCGTGACGGCCGCGTCCTGGGGCGGCCCCGACTATCATCGGAGCTTCATGCGGTGGTGGTTCACGCGGCTCCCGAAAGCCGAGGGAACGAGCCCGGACGGGAAGCTGAACAACTGGTGGGCGTACGTGACTGGGTTCGACTCGCTGGTGGTCGGCCGCTAGTGCTGATCGGTGTTTCTTCGGTTAGATTAGTCGCTCACCCTGCGACGCATTAGACGATGTCCCCACGCGAAGTTACGACTCCGGAAGAGCTCGCTGAGGAAGGGCCGGTCGAGCTGTCGCTGCGCCCGCAGCGCCTCGCCGAGTTCATCGGCCAGCAGAAGGTCAAGGACAGCCTCCGGATCTACATCGACGCCGCGCTCAGCCGTCGCGAGCCGCTCGACCACACCCTTTTCTTCGGCCCGCCGGGACTCGGCAAGACCACGCTCGCAGAGCTCATCGCGCGCGAGCTCGGCGTGAACATCCGGACCACTTCCGGCCCGGCGTTGGAGAAGCCCGGCGATCTCGTGGGCACGCTCACGAACCTCCGCCCAGGCGACATCCTGTTCATCGACGAGATCCACCGTCTGCGCCCCATCATCGAAGAGTTCCTCTATCCCGCGATGGAGGACTACAAGATCGACATCCGACTCTCCGAGGGACCGAAGGCGCAGACGATCACGATGCCGATCGAGCGCTTCACCCTCATCGGCGCGACGACGCGCCTCGGCATGCTCACGCCGCCAATGCGGGCGCGCTTCGGCATCGAGCAGCGACTCAATTACTACCCAGCCGAGGACCTCGAGCTGATCGTGCATCGCACGGCCGAGGTGCTGAAGGTCGCACTCGTTCCCGAGGGCGCGTCCGAGATCTCGCGGCGGTCGCGCGGCACGCCGCGCATCGCGAACCGGTTGCTGCGCCGCGTGCGCGACTATGCGCAGGTGAAGGGCAACGGCACCATCACACGCGACATTGCGAACGAGGCACTGCAACTGCTCGACGTCGACCAGTTCGGCCTTGATGACATGGACGCGCGCATCCTCAAGTCGATCATCGAGAAGTTCGAGGGCGGTCCCGTCGGCATCAACACGATCGCGGCCGCGGTTGGTGAGGACGCGAGCACGATCGAAGAAGTGTACGAGCCGTTCCTCGTACAGAACGGGTTCCTGCAGCGGACTCCGCGTGGGCGCCTGGCGACCGCCATCGCGTATCGGCATTTCGGGTACACGCCGCCGAGCGAATCGCGCCAGCAGACGCTGTTCTGAGCCGCGCCTAACGTGCTCGCCTACTCCAGGGTCCTCGCGAGCTCGTCGAACCGGCGCTTCAGGTCCGTCATGAACTGAACGAAGCGCGGATCGCCGCGCAGGTTGGCGAGATGCGGGTCATCCCGGAAGAGCGGGTAGCATGGCATGCCGTCCGCAGCGGTGCGCCGCAGATACTCCAGCGCCTTCTCACGATCCCCAAGTAACGCGTACGCCTGCGCAATGCTGTACGCCGCGTGATGGAAGTGCGAGGTCTCGGCGCCGCGCAAGGCCCGGTCAATCGCATCCAGTGCCGCTCCGCGCTGACCAAGTGTCGCCAGGACGACTGCGCGTGCCGCGTGGAAGGCCCGGACCGGCGCCTGCGCTTCAACGCGCGTCTTGATTGCGCTGTCCAGCGCGGAGAGCGCCTCGCTGGACCGGCCAAGATAGTTGAGTGTCAGCGCTCGTTCCGTTTCGAGAGTACGTTGGCGCGCTGGGAGTACATCGAATTCACCGAGCGCGTGCTCGTACTTGCGTTGGTACAGGTGGATACGCGCGATCCGAGGCGGGACGAACCTCGTGGCCGGGTCGAGCACGAGCGCTGTGTCGAACACCGCGAGCGCGCGGTCGAACAGGCCGACGTGCATGTAGATCGAGCCGAGGGATTGATACGGCTCGACGAGACTCGGCTTGAGCGCCGCGGCCTTGCGATGCAGCTTCGCCGCCGCTTCGTGCGGGAAACCTTTCTCCTGCGTCCACGTCAGATTCCCCTGCTGCTGATACGCCTCGGCGAGGTTGGGGTCGAGGCGGAGTGCCTTCTCGATCGCAACGAACGCCCGCTCCTCCCAGAGCGGGTTTGGGTCGACGTTGAAAAACCGGTTGAAGTAGATGCCCGCCATCGACGTGTGCGCCAGCGCGAGCGACGAGTCGAGCGTAAGCGCGCGCCCGTAGTATCCGAGGGCAGAATCTTCGAGAGCGCGCGCCGGCTGCTGTTGTTGCGCGCGTCGCTCGAAGTAACGACCGCGGAGGTACGCGTCGTAGGCCGCACCGTTGCCAATGAGCGCGCCCGAGGTCGGCACCGTCCGGTCGTTGGGCGAGCCGAGGCGAGCCGCGACCGCCTTCGCGACCGAGTCCTGAACGCCCGCGAGATCGCGCGAGCGACGCGCAAAGTGAACGGCGATGAGATTCTCGCCCGTGTTGACGTCCACGAGCACGACGTCGAGTGCCGCCGAATCGCCAAGTTGGCGAAGCGTCCCCTCGACAACCGAGCCAGCGGACAGCGCGCGCCCGGCGTCGGCAGCCGACCGGACTCGATCGACCGCGGATTCGACCGACGACCGAGCGACGACGCGCAGCCGGCCGACGCGCGACAGGGCGGAGATGAGCTCGTCGGTGGACGCGTCAGCAAGGTACGCCGCCGATGAATCGCCGACGAACCTGAGCGGCATGACGGCGACCCGGAAGCGGTCGAGCACGGGCATGGTCGCCGGCGGCCGCGCCGTGTCGACGGCCGAACGCGCGGGCGCCATGATGACGTACGCGCCTAGCGCCAAGCCGGCGGCGACAGCGCCCGCGCCCAGCCACCGGCGCCGACCGGCGCGCGCACCGGCGTCAATCGGTGCCGCGGAGCGCCCTCCATTCGCCGCGACGTCCCCCTGGTAGCCATGGCCCGCAGCGAGTCGCGACTGTACCCGATCGACGGCCGATTTGAACGCGTCAGCGTTGGGAGTCCGATCGGCGGGCACCTTGTCCAACGCCTGGCGTACCAAGGCGTCGAGCTCCGGCGGAACGCTCGGGCGTACGGTGGCGACCGACGGAATGGGCGCCGAGAGATGCCGCGCAATCACTGCCGATGCAGTCGGCCCCGTGAACGGCGGCTCTCCGACAAGCATCTCGTAGAGCACACAACCTAACGCGTATACGTCGCTGCGGCCGTCGATCCGCCGCTCGCCGCTCGCCTGCTCCGGGCTCATGTACGCCGGCGTTCCAACCGAGACACCCGTCGCGGTAAGCCCGACATCGCGCTCAGCAACCAGGCGCGCCACTCCGAAATCAGCGACCAGCGCGTGCCACCGTTGCGGTGAGCCCGCATGCGATCCGGCGAGCAGGATGTTCTCGGGTTTGATGTCCCGATGGATCACGCCCGCGGCGTGCGCACACGTGAGGGCGTCCGCGACCTCGCTCGCGATCCGGAGCGCGTCGGCGATCGGCAGCGGACCCTCGCGTCGAAGACGGTCGCGGAGCGACTCCCCGTCGACGTACGGCATGACGTAGTAGAGCGCCTCGGCAACCGAGCCATCTCCGGCATCCACGCGCGCGGACGCGATCGTCACGCGCCCGGAGTCATGGAGCGCGAGGATGTGGGCGTGATTCAGCTTCGCCGCGACGCGAACTTCGCGCAGGAAGCGCTCGCTGCTCACCGAGGCCGACACGTCCGGATGCATCACCTTCACCGCCACGGGACGGTCATGCCGCACGTCGCGAGCGAGGTAGACCGTGGCCATGCCGCCGCGACCGAGCTCGCGCTGGATCTCGTAGCGATCTGAGATGGTTGCAGCCACTGCGCGGCCCGCGGCGTCCATGCGATACACCCGGGAAGTGATCGTAAAACGTTACCGCCCATTCACGCGCTCGCCAGTCCGCGTTAAGCGGCGTCCTCGGCGCAGTTACCTTTGGTGGCGTGACTCAACCCCCGGACGGCACGCGCACGGCGGACTACGACTTTGCGCTCCCAGCAGAGCGCATCGCCCAGGTGCCTGCGCCCCGCCGCGATGAAAGCCGGCTCATGGTTGTGGAACGCGCGACCGGGCGAATCGACCACGTGAGATTCACCGACCTGGCATCGATGATCGCACCGGGAGACGCGCTCGCCCTCAACACGACACGGGTGCTCCGCGCACGACTCCTCGGCACCCGGGAATCCGGCGGGAAAGGCGAGGTGTTTCTCCTCCGGCCAGTGGACGGTGACCGGTTCGAGGCGCTCGTCCATCCGGGCGGAAAGCTCAAGCCCGGGCGCACGCTACGCGTCAGTCCGGACCTCGAGGTCGACATTCTCGAGGTGACCGAGCGACGATCACGCATCGTGCTGCTTCGATCACCGCTGCCCATCGATGATGCGATCGAACGCTTCGGCCACGTCCCGTTGCCGCCGTACATCGCGCGCGGCGATGTCGAGGCAGACGCCGAACGCTATCAGACCGTCTACGCACGTGAGCGCGGGTCGGTAGCCGCGCCGACCGCCGGCCTGCACTTCACGCCAGAGCTGCTGGAGACGTTGTCTGCGAAGGGCGTATCGCGCGCGGATCTCCTGCTGCATGTGGGCGCCGGGACATTCAAGCCGGTCGAGACGGACGATCCCGCCAACCATGTCATGCACGAGGAATGGTTCCGCCTCGACGATGCAGCCGCACGCACGCTCAACGCGGCGCGCGCTCGCGGTGGACACGTCTGGGCCGTCGGAACGACATCGGTGCGCACCCTCGAGAGCACGGTCCGAGATGATGGAACGTTCGCGCCGATGAGCGGTGAGACGCGCCTCTTCATTCGTCCGCCGTATGCGTTTCGCGCGGTGGACAAAGTCATCACGAACTTTCATCTTCCGCGCTCCACGCTCATCATGCTCGTTGCCGCGTTCGCCGGGTACGACCTCACGATGCGCGCATATCGAACGGCGCTCGAGGCTGGCTACCGGTTCTACTCCTATGGCGATGCGATGGCGATCCTCTGAGCGACCGTTCGTCGCATGCGTAGCGCTCGTGGCAGTCGCGTGCGTCTCGACCGTCACGCGCTATTACGTGCCTGACGCGCACAACCCGCAGTTCGATTTTGCCAGCGCGACGGCAACGTTGGACCGGTACGTCCGGGTGCAGTGTCCCGCAATCCTCGCCGCGAACAAACCCGTGGCCAACATTGCCGGGGCGATGATTCAGACGGACACGAGCGGCGCCGTCACGCGTGCCGAACTGACCTTGTCCAGCAAGGATGCGGTGTTGGACGACCTCTTCGGCACCGTCGCCGCACAGCTCAAGGTCGACTCGCTACGCGCTGCGGGGCAGCCGACGGACACGCGGCGTCTCTACTTTCGCTACGACTGCTCGCCTGCCGCGATTCGCGCCTCGCTCTGGATCCGACGCCGGTGACTGCCGAGCCCGGGCAACGAGCCAACGCGTGAGTTTCACCTTCGATCGTCTCCCAACCGTCGGCACGACGGCGGGCGCGGCGCGGGCTGGCGTCTTCACGACGCCACACGGGCCGGTCGACACGCCGGCCTTCATGGCTGTCGGGACGCTGGCGACGGTCAAAGCGCTCGATCCCGGCGAGCTCGCCGCGATGGGGTGTCAGATGGTGCTTGCGAACGCGTATCATCTGCACCTTCGCCCCGGCGACGAGATTGTCCGCTCGTTAGGCGGCGTGCATCGATTCATGGTGTGGGAGGGCCCGATGCTCACGGACTCGGGTGGCTTCCAGGTCTTCTCGCTCGAGTCGCTGCGCACGGTGGACGAGGACGGCGTCGACTTCCGCAGCCATATCGACGGCTCCCGCCACCGCTTCACCCCCGAGTCGGTGATGCGCATCGAGCGGAATCTCGGGGCCGACGTGATCATGCAGTTCGATCACGTGATTCCGGGGCAATCGGACGAGCGCCTGGCGCGTGACGCGAGTGAGAGAAGTATTCGCTGGCTAGTGCGGTGTAAGGCAGAGTTCGAGCGCTTGGAGACTGGGAACTGGGAACCGGGAGCTGGGAACCGGGGCTCCGAGCTGGGAGGCCCCAGCCCGCAGCAGGCAGCCCCAGTTCCCAGTTCCCTGTTCCCTGTTCCCCCTCAAGCCCTCTTCCCAATCCTCCAGGGCGGCATCCACGCCAACCTCCGGAGAGAGGCCGCCCGCGCCATCCGGTCCGAGGGCGACTGGCTCGGCTACGGCATCGGGGGGCTCTCGGTCGGCGAACCCAAGCCGGACATGTATGCCATGCTCGACGTCGTGAACGAGGAGCTCCCCGCGGACCGGCCGCGCTACCTCATGGGCGTCGGCTTTCCCGAGGACCTCGTCGAGGGCGTGCGGCGTGGCGTCGACCTCTTCGACTGCGTTGCCCCCACACGAATGGGCAGGAACGGCACCGCGTTCACCACTGACGGACGCGTCAACGTGCGGCGTGCCGAGCTGCGGACGGACCCGCGCCCACTGGATGAAAGCTGCGACTGCTCCACCTGCAGGCGCTTCTCGCGGGCGTACATCCGGCACCTCTTCATCGCCGACGAGATCCTGGGGCTGCGCCTTCTCTCACTGCACAATGTACATTTCCTGGTCGCGCTCATGCGCCGCGCGCGCGCCGCGATCGCCGACGGTAGCTTTGACGGCTGGAGCCGCGATTGGCTCGCGCGCTACCACTCCCGACCCACACCTGTTCCATGATCGCTGCTTTCGCTCTCGCGCTGTTCGCTCAGGCCCCGACCGGCGGCGGCTCGACGCTCCTGCCCTTCGTATTCCAGGTCGTCGCGATCTTCGCGATCTTCTACTTCGTGATGATCAGGCCGCAGCAGAGGCAGCGGAAGCAACACGAGGAGCGCCTGCGGAACCTGAAGCGCGGCGACGAGGTCGTCACCTCGGGCGGCATCATCGGGAAGGTCGTCCACATCACGGAGACGGTGAAAGACGGCAAGCCGAGCGCGACGATGGATGACCGCATCACGATCAAGTCCGACGAATCGCGTTTGGTCGTCGAACGCGGCCGCATCGCACGCGTGTTGACGGCCGCGGAGCCTGCGTCGGCGCCCGCGGCCGCCAGCAAGTAATCGACAGTCGCTAGCCAGCTTCGAGCTGGCAGCACCGTTCCCGGTTCCCAGTTCCCGGTCGCCAGCTTGTCTCTCCTCGAGATTCACGTCCTCGGATCCCCCATTCTCCGCCAGGAGACAAAGCCCGTCGAGCGGATGACCGACGAGCTCCGTCGTCTCACGGATGACATGTTCGAGACGATGTACGCCGCGAAAGGGATCGGCCTCGCTGCCCCGCAGGTCGGCCGATCCGACCGGCTCGCTGTCATTGACATCGAGGATAATCCCATCGTCGTCGTGAATCCCGAGATCATCCTCAGCGAGGGCTCCGCGCGCGGCGAGGAAGGCTGTCTCTCGATTCCCGAAGTCTTCGGCGACGTGGATCGCGCCACGCGCATCACCGTGCGCGCGCTGAACCGCGAGGGCGAGCCGTTCCAGCTCGAAGCGACTGATCTGCTCGCGCGATGTCTGCAGCACGAGATCGATCATCTGCATGGCAAGCTGTTCATCGACTACCTCAGCTTCCTCAAGCGGCGCTCCGCCCTGGCCAAGTGGGAATCGCTGAAGAAGGACTTCCCCCAAAACCTGCGAAAGCTGCCGCCCGCGGAGATCGCGGGGCGTCACGGAGAAGAGGCGCTCTGACGGCACCATGAAGGTCCTCTTCTGGGGGACGCCGGAATTCGCGGCGCCGCCGCTCCGCGCGTTGCTCGGAGAAGGGTTCGAGGTCATTGGCGTCGTCACGCAACCCGACCGCCCACAGGGACGCTCGCGGTCGCGGTTCGTCCCGTCGCCGATCAAGCAGATCGCCGTCGAGGAATCCATCACGGTCCTCCAGCCCGAGAAGCCGCGCGGGCCGGAGTTCGTCGAAGAGCTTCGCGCGCTGGAGCCGGACATCTCGATCGTCGTCGCGTACGGACAGATCCTGCCCCGCGACGTCATCGAGCTGCCGCGACTGGGCACGCTGAACATCCACGCCTCGCTGCTTCCACAATGGCGAGGGGCCGCGCCGATTCAGGCCGCCATTCGCGCCGGACAGACGGAGACGGGCGTCACGATCATGCGCATGGTCACGCGGCTCGACGCCGGACCAATTTTGCTGCAGGTCCCGACGCCCATTGTCCATGATGAGACATACGGGGAGCTTCAACTTCGGCTCTCCGAGCTGGGAGCCCTCGCGCTGATCGAGGCCCTGTCCCTCCTCGACATCGGACAGATCAGCGAGCGGCCACAGGACGACGGACTCGCGACGTTTGCGCCGAAGGTCGAGCGCGAGGACGCGCGGATCGACTGGACGCTCCCGGCATCGGATATTGCGTGCGCGATCCGCGCGTTCGACCCGAAGCCAGGTGCATTCAGCACGCTGAGAGGAGCCGAAGTGAAGCTATTCGGCGCGAGGCCATGGCCGCACGCGACCGGCGTCGACGTCGAATCGTCGGGACCCGGCGTGGTCGTCGCAGTCGATGAGTCGGGCGCCATCGTCTCGACCGGTAACGGAGTCATTCGCATCATCGACGCGCAGCCATCAGGCAAGCGGCGTCTCAGCATCGCGGAGCTCGCACGAGGCCGCGGGATCACCGTCGGTGACCGGCTCGGCGCCTGACACGGCCCCGGCCGCGGGGTTCGGCACAGGTGCGATGCGGGTGCCGAGGCTCCACGCCGTGACCAGCGACGAGATCGTCACGCGACCTGATTTTCTCGACCGGGCTGGGCGCGTCATGCACTCGGGTCGCGCGCACGTGGCCGTGCACCTTCGCACCGCGCGGTTGGGCGGACGCGCGTTGCACGAGCTTGCCAGTCGCCTCGCCGCGCTGCAGGCCGAGACCGGGGCATGGCTTGTCATCAATGACCGGGCCGACGTGGCCCTCACCTCCGGCGCGCGCGGCGTGCAGCTCACGTCCCGATCGATGTCCCCGGCCGACGCTCGCCGCGCGGCGCCGGCCCTCGCAATCGGCGCCAGCGTGCACTCGATGGAGGACGCGGCCGCGGCAGTCGAGGCCGGCGCGCACTGGCTCGTCGCGGGCCACGTGTTCGAGACAGGCGGCCGCCAGGTGGAAGAGGGGCGCGGCGTCGCATTCATCGAACGACTGGCCGCCACACACGCCGTGCCGGTGATTGCCATCGGTGGCGTGCGTCCGGAGCACGTCCCTGTGCTGCGAGCGGCAGGTGCGCAGGGCGTCGCGGCGATCCGCGGCGTCTGGCACGCGCGCGATGCCGACGCCGCCGTCCTTGAGTATCTTTCCGCCCATGGAGCACCTTGAAGTCGGCAGCCAGGACGCGGAGATGATCACGTGACGGAAGACGGCGCTCATCACTCCGGGCCAGCAACGGCCGCGCGCGGCGGCGTCACCGACGCCCGCGTCGCAGCTGCCGACGTGTGTGCGGACCTTCGCGCGGGTGAGCTGCTGGATACGTCGTTCGAGCGACGCGTCGAGTCGCTCGACGCGCGTGATCGTCGCTGGACGCAGGAGCTGCTGTTCGAGATGCTCCGTCGCCGCGCGTGGCTCGACACCGCACTATCTGAGCGCGTGCGGGGCGGGCTCGCTCGCCTCGACCCCGATCTCACAGACATCCTGCGCCTCGGCGTCTACCAGCTGCTCTTCATGCGCAGTGTGCCGCCCTACGCCGCGATCGCGCAGTCCGTCGAGCTGGCGAAGCGACGTCACGGCCTCGGCGCGAGCAAGCTCGTGAACGCGGTGTTGCGTCGCGTGGACCGCGAGCGGGACGCGATTGCTTTCCCGCCGGTTCCGCGCGCGGAACCGGGCCGCCCTCGGCCGGACCCGATCGACGCGCTCGCGCTGACCTACTCGCATCCGCGTTGGCTAGTGGCCCGATGGATCGCACGGTGGGGTGCCGAGGACACCGAGCGGCTGCTGGCCGCGAACAATGCCGAAGCGCCGATCATCCTGCGGCCATTCGGCGTGGTGCGCGAGCAGCTCGAGGCGATGCTCGAGAGTGCCGGCGTCCACGTCGAGGACGTGCCGCTTGTTCGCGACAGCATTCGCGTCACCGGCAACGTCTCGCTCGTAGAGCTTGGCGCCTACCGGCAGGGACTGTTCTTCGTCCAGGATCCGGGCGCTACACTCGTCACGAGCTACGCGGCCATCGAGCCGGGGAGCCTCGTTGGGGACCTGTGCGCCGCGCCGGGCGGCAAGACGCTCGAGCTCTCGCGCATCGCGAGCACGGTGATCGCGTCCGACCGGTCATTCTCACGCCTAACGCGGATGACCGGCAACCTTCGCCGCGTCGAGGCCCGAGGCATTCACCTGCTCGTGGCCGATGCGCGCGAGCCGGCCGTGGCGCCGCTGGACGCGGTGCTCATCGATGTTCCGTGCACTGGCACCGGGACGTTCCGTCGCCATCCGGACGCGCGCTGGCGCCTCAAGGTGTCGGATCTCGCCGTGATGGGCGCCCTCCAGCGCTCGATCATCCGCGCCGCCGCGGCGGTCGTGCGTCCGGGGGGATTGCTCATCTACAGCACCTGTTCGCTCGAGCCCGAGGAGAACGACGCCCAGGTCGAGAGCTTCCTCGCGGAAAACCCGGAGTGGGTGCTCGAGCCGCCCCCCGACGGGGCTGTACCGAGTGCCGTGCTCGATGCCGGGCGCCTTCGCGTGCTTCCCCAGCGTCATGGGACCGACGGTGCGTTCGCCGCGCGTCTCCGGAGGACGCGCGGGTGAACTGGCGCGCCGCGTCGCGCCGTCTCTTTCCATACGCCGTCGCTGCCGCAGGAGGATTCCTCCTCGCGTACCTCGTCGTCGCATTTCTCGTCTTTCCGCCCGAGTTGGTCCCCGATGATGCGAAAGTGCCACAGGTCGTCGGTCTCACGTACGACGAGGCCGTGAATCGCCTCGAGGCGGCAGGGTTCAAGGCCACGGTCGGCGAGGAACGCTTCGTGGAGCTCGCTCCCAAGTCCACCGTGCTGGCACAGACCCCGCCGCCGGGTTCGAGCGAGCCGCGGGGCGCCGAGATCATCCTCGACGTGAGCGCCGGGCAGCGCCAGTTGCAGGTGCCGGCGGTGGTTGGGCTCACACAATCGCTGGCGCAGGATGCGATCGAGAAGGCCGGCCTCGAGATCGGCGAGGTGCGTGAGCGCGAGAGCCAGTCGGCGCGCGGCGCCGTCCTCGAGACGTATCCGTCAGCGGGTCAGACGGTGTCTCCCTCGACGCGCATTGACATCGTCGTCAGCAGCGGCCCTCCCGCGGTGGAAGCACCGGACGTCGTCGGTCAGTCGTACGCGGTCGCGCGGACGCTGCTCGAGCAGGTCGGCTTGCGCGTCGGCGACGTCACCGTCGATTCCCTCTCCACGTCCATTCCGAGCACGGTCATCTCGCAGACGCCGGCTGCGGGAAGCCGGCTCGCTCCCGGTTCACGCATCTCGTTGACGATCGCGCCATGATCGGCTCACGCGCCCGCATTGCCCCATCGATCCTCAGCGCCGACTTCGCTCGCCTCGAGGAGGACATCGCCCGCTGTGAGGCCGGCGGCGCCGACCTGATTCATATCGACGTGATGGACGGCTGCTTCGTGCCGAGCCTGACGTTCGGCGCGAAGGTGATCGAGACGGTGGGGCGCCTGACGAAGATTCCGCTCGACGTTCACCTTATGGTGCTCCAGCCGGAGAAGTATTTCGACGATTTCGCGCGCGCGGGCGCGAATTGCCTTACCATTCATGCGGAGGTCGCACCGCACCTGCACCGCCAGCTCTACCGGATCAAGGAGCTCGGATGCCAGGCCGGCGTGGCGCTCAACCCGTCGACGCCGCTGGAAATGGTGAGCGAGGTCGCGGCCGATCTGGACCTTCTGCTGGTGATGACGGTAAATCCAGGTTGGGGCGGTCAGTCGTTCATCGGGGCGATGCTCGACAAGATTCGCCGGGCGCGCGCGCTGCTCGAGGCATCGAGGAGTCCAGCCGCGCTCGAAGTGGACGGCGGAATCGCGCGCGACACGATTGGCGACTGCTGGCGCGCGGGAGCGGACACGTTCGTTGCCGGGAATGCCATCTTCTCCGCGCACGATCCGGTGGGCGAGATCGCGGAACTGCGTGGACGCTGCGGAGTGAACGTATGACGATTCGACAACAGTGGACCTTCGTGGGGCTCGTGGTCCTGATCCTCGGCGGCGGACTGCTCGCTGCGACGCGCATCCTGGGCGACGAGCTGTTCCCCGTGACCGTTGGCTCGAAGGCGCCCGACTTCAAGGCCGTCGCCGTCGATGGCGTGCCGGCCACCAAGACCATCGCCGACTACAAGGGCGAGGTCGTGTTGCTGAACGTTTGGGCGACGTGGTGCCTGCCCTGTCGGACCGAGATGCCGAGCATCCAGTCGCTTCACGACCGGTTCGCGGCGCGAGGGCTGAAGGTCGTTGCCGTGAGCGTGGACAATCCGGGGACGGCGGACGAGATCCGGAAGTTCCGCGACCAGTATGGGCTCACGTTCGAGATTCTCCACGACGCCTCGGGCGCGATCAAGCGCGACTACCAGACCACCGGCGTGCCCGAGACGTTCGTGATCGGGCGCGACGGCGTCATCCGCAAGAAGGTGATCGCGGCGGCGGATTGGGATTCGCCCGCCAATCGCGCGTTGTTCGCGCAGCTGCTCGGGGTGCCCGAGAGCGCGAGCGCCGCTGGCACTGACGCACCCGGCGGGGCGGCCGTCCCCGTGCGCCCCTAAATGGCCGGCCGCGACGGGGATCGCTCCGCGGCCGCCGCTCTGCTGCAGCGGCGCCTTCGCGCGGCGTTCACCGAGCGGCTCGGATACAAGGCCGCGGCCCTCTTCTTCTCCATCGTGCTCTGGTTCGTCGTGAGCGCCGAGGAGCCATCCGAGGAGCTCGTGCCGGTACGTCTGGTGATCGATTACGACTCCGTGCGCGTGCTCACGCCAACACGCCCCGTGATTCGCGCGCTGGTGGCTGGGCGTGCTCGCGACCTGATCAAGCTGTACGACACGCCACCCGTCATTCGACGCTCGATCACGGATGACGCGCCCGACAGCGTCGCCGTCGAACTGACGCCCGCAGACGTCTTCATCCCGCCCGACGTCGATGCCGTCGTACGCGACGTGCAGCCGCGGAGCTTCGTTCTCGTATTCGACGCGCGACGGGCTGGGACCAAGCCCATGCCCGACTCGTCACGCACGACCGCGCAGAACCCGCGATGACGTCCGACACGATGAGCACCGCCGCGGGCGCCTCGGAGGCAACGTGGCGCTGATTCTGGGCATCGAGACGTCGTGTGATGAGACATCGGCCGCGGTGCTCACCGGGCAAGGCGATGCGTCGACGCTGGCGTCGCTCGTGATCCTGTCGCAGGACGTCCACCGCGTCTTCGGCGGCGTGGTGCCCGAGCTCGCCTCCCGGGCGCATCTGACGTCCATCGTCCCGGTGGCCGAGCGAGCCCTTGCCGATGCCGGTGCGTCGTTAGGCGACATCGACGCTGTCGCCGTCACGAACGGCCCCGGACTCGTCGGCGCCCTGCTCGTCGGGGTGGCGTTCGGGAAGGCCGTGGCCCACGGGACCGGGGCCGCGCTCGTCGGCGTCCACCATATGGAGGGACACCTCTTCGCGACGTCGCTCGAGCACCCTGACGCCGTGCCGCCGTTCACCGCCCTGCTCGTGTCGGGAGGCCACACTCTCTTGATCGACGTCGAGGCCTGGGGCTCGTACCGGCTCCTCGGCGCGACCCGGGACGACGCCGCCGGCGAAGCCTTCGACAAGGTGGCGAAGCTCCTCGGCCTTCCGTACCCCGGTGGGCGTCACGTCGAGCGGCTGGCGTCGGAAGCACGCCCGGAGGATGCGCGGCGCTTCCGCTTCACGAAGCCGATGGTTCGTGGCGATCAGCAGCTCGGCGATGCGGACTACTTCGACGTGTCGTTCAGCGGGCTCAAGACGGCCGCGCTGCACGCCGTGCGCGGCAGTGATGACCTGGAACGCGACCGCGCCCCCATTGCACGGGCGTTCCAGGACGCGATCATCGGCTCTCTGGTGGAGAAGACGGCCCGAGCGGCAATCGCCCACGCGCGGAACCGCGTCGTGCTGGGCGGCGGCGTCGCCTGCAACCGCGCGCTGGCCGCGGCCATGCGCGATCGCCTCGCTCCCTCGGAGGTAGAGGTCTTCGCGCCGACACCGCGCCTGGCGACGGACAATGCGGCCATGATCGCCCGCGCCGGCCTCTTCCACTTCGAGCGCGGCGTACGAGATTCCCTTGACCTCAACGCGTACGCGGCGATGCCAATCCCGGGGATCTCCAGTGGAGTCGCCGCGAGTCGGTAGTCGTTAATCCCGAGCCATTAGCCACCAGCAGAATGCCCGAGGCGACAGTAGTTCATCCCTTTGTCATCAACATTGGCCCGCTCTCGCTGACCGGGTTCGGCCTCGCGGTGCTCGCCGCATTCGCGATCTCGCAGATCATCGCGCAGCGCGAGCTCACCCGTCGGGGCCACGACGCGTCGGCGATTCCGGACCTGATCCTCGCCGCCGTCCTCGGGACGCTCATTGGCGGAAAGCTGTACTACACGGCGTTCATCACGCACGACGTACGCGACTTCTTCAGTCGTGCGGGGTTCGTGTTCTGGGGTGGATTCATCGGGTCCGTTATCGCGTGCTACGTCACGATCAAGCTGAAGAAGCTGAACTTCGTGAGAATCAGCGACGTGGCCGGGATCTGCATCGCCGCCGGCTACGCGGTCGGACGTACGGGGTGTTGGGCGGTTGGAGACGACTACGGCCGGCCGTGGAATGGGCCGTTGGCGGTGACGTTCCCTGATGGCGCGCCGCCGTCGACCGTCCGGAACATGGAGGAGCTGTTCGGTATCCCGCCGGCGCCGGGAGCCGACCCGAACGCGGTCGTGTCGGTGCATCCAACGCAGCTCTACGAGACGGTGCTCGGTTTCGTCATGTTCGCCATCCTCTGGCGCCTACGGAACCACAAGCACGCCGAGGGATGGTTGTTTGGGGTTTACCTCGTGCTGGCGGGGGTGGAGCGGTTCTTCGTCGAGTTCCTGCGCGCGAAGGACGACCGGTTCTTCGGGCCACTGACGGCCGCGCAGGTGATCGCCCTCTCGCTCATGACGATCGGCGCGGTGTGGATGTGGATGCGGTGGGAGGTTGGGCCGGGCAAGCCGGGGATCCTCGCGAAACCAGCCGCGGCACCCGCGCGGTAGCCAGGCGTCCTCGATGCGGATAGTTGGGGAAGACATTGAACCGCGGAGGACGCAGAGGACTGCCTAACGGGACACTGGCGCTCGCAACGAGCGGGAATTGAAGGGGAACTGCCTCCGGAGGCTTTGTGCGTCCCGAGGCAGTTCCCCTCATTTCCTGCCGCTGGCGTGTTACAGCTTCCCGGCCGGGTTCCCTCTGCGTCCCTCTGCGTCCCCCTGCGTCCTCTGCGGTTCAATGTTCTAACCCAACTGTCCCGCCAGAGAAGCAAGCCACGCGGCTCGATGTCAGGCCCGCTGATGCGACCGGGTACTCCAGCGAGTCGGGAACGGGACCGGCATCCGCCAATCGCGTTCGACGAGCGAGCCCCCGCGAAGCACCTTCGGCTCCTCCACCGTGACGAACGCGTCGGGGTCCCACCGATCGACGATCTCCATGACCTCGTCGAGGTGTGCGCGCTGCACCACCGAGTTCACGATCTCGACTCTGCCTTCGCGTCCGAACCCCGCCATCTCTGTCACGCCGTAGCCGCGCTCTCGGAGCGCCTCGGCGATCTCCACACCGCCGTGGAGCGAGACGATGCGGACCGTCGCCAGGCCGTAGGCGACCGCTCGCTCGATCGTGATGCCGACGAAGGTGCCCATCGCGTAACCGGCCGCGTACCCGAGGACGTGCAGCAAGCTATCGAGGTGCCTCACCGCCGTGCCGACGGCGAAGATCCAGATGAGCGCCTGGAAGAACCCCAGGGTAGCCGCGACCCATCGTTTGCCGCGAATGGCGAAGAGGACACGCATCGTGTCGCATGACACGTCGATGATACGGGCACAGAAGATCAGCCCGGCCCCGTACGGCGATGCGAAGATCGCGTCGAGCCCCGTATTCATGCGAGGAATGATACGCTATTTCGATCCCTGAAGCTCGGCCTCGCTCTCGGCTCGCGCCAGTTTCGCCTCGAGCTCCTTGAGCCGCGCCTCGAGCGCCTGCACCCGCCGGTCGAACTCCGGCGTCGCCGCCCCCGGCTCGATCGTCGGGAGCGTCACCGCGCGGTGCGGCCAGAACGTCTTCGCGAGCGCGAACACGAACAGCAGAAGGAGCAACGCCTGCCCCAGCAGCGTCTCGACGCTCGGGAAGAGTCCGAGTGCCTCGACGTGGGGGAAGCCGGGGATCACCGTGATCGACACGACGTTCCCTTCCTGCAGCTCGCGGATGCCCTTCCCCATGAACACGAACGCCATGTAGTAGAGCAGGACGCTCGTCGTGGCGAAGAATGGGCGGAGCGGGATCCGCACTCCAAAGCGGTAGAACAGCGTGAAGATCACGGCCAGGAGCGCGCCGCCGACGACGATGCCAAGCGTGATCGGCAGAGCGTTCCCGTGCCCTTCGTTGAACAGCGCCTGATAGAACAACGCCGTTTCCGCGCCCTCGCGATACACCGCCAGGAAGGCGACGAAGACCAGTGCTTTCTCGCCACCGTGCTCGAGCGCGGCGTTCACCTTGCCACGAATGAACTGCTGCCACTTGGCCGCTTCCACCTTCGAGATGAGCCAATAGCTCACCGAGAAGAGCACGACCACTGCGATCAGCATCGTCGCGCCCTCGATCACCTCACGCGTCGCGGGAAGAGCCCGCAGCACCGTCGCGAGGACCACGGCTGTCGCAGCGCTCGCAACCAGCGCCGCTCCGACGCCGACCCAGATGGACCGAAGGCGGTCGCGATTCCCTGTCTTCAGCAGGAACGCGACGACGGCGCCGATGACGAGAATCGCCTCGAAGCCTTCGCGGAGAATGATCAGGAACGACGCGAAGAATGCTCCCCATCCGCTGCCGGTTGGACGCGTCAGCTCGAGGATGTTCGGCATCCCGGCCATGATCGCCGCGCGGGCCTGCTCGGCACGCCGAACGTCGCCGGCCTTTACCGCGCCCTTGAAATCCGCGAACTGGCGCTCGAGGTTCGCGACGAGTCCCGGGCTCTTCGCGCGGGCCGGTGTCTCGAGGGGCTCGAACGCGATGTACGCATCGAACGCGCGATCGTTCGCGTCGGACGTGCGGCCGGCGCGCGTGGCCGTCAGTGCCTCGTCCAGCAAGTCGATCACCGCGCGTGACGCCTCGATTCCGCCGCGCCTCGCAGCGTTCGCGCTCTGCGGCGGCGCCTTCTCGGCGAGCGTCCTGACGAACGCGACCATCTTCGTCAGATCGGCATCCGACAGGTCCCGAGACGGAGGCATGGCGGTCCCCGGCGCGCCAACGCGAATCGCCTCGGCGAGCTGCGCGTCGCTTCGCTCTGCCTGCCAGCCAAAGGACGCCAACTCTGGCGGCAGCTTCGAGAGCGATCCCGCGGCCGGCCCGTCGTCCGTGCCGGTCGCTCCGTGACACTGCAGGCAGCGCTGCGTGTACAGCCCTTCACCCTCCGCGACCTCTCGCGGTGAGGTGCGCAGCGAGTTGAGATAGGCCACGACGTTCCAGCGCTCGTCCGCCGTCAGCCGGTCGGCCCACCCACCCATCGGTGTGCCCGCAATGCCGACGGATACGATGCGATACATCAGGGCCGGCGACACGTCGTGCATCGCATCGCGAGTGCCGATCGCCGGCGGCGGCGGGTTCATTCCCACGGAGGCCGGGCCGTTGCCCTGCCCGAGCGCGCCATGGCACGACGCGCAGTTCCGCTCGTAGATCGACTTCCCTTCGGTCAGGTCGATGACCCTCGTGGGAAGGTCGAGCGCGCCCTCTGTCCCCAGGGCAGCCGAAAAGCGCTCGTGTAGCGCCGCGAGATCTTTCGGTGGGCGCCTCGCAACGACTATAGCCGTGAGCGAATCCAGCACCGCCTGCACCGCGCTCGCGCGCGCTCCGCTCAGCCGCGCGGCTACTTCCTTCGCGTCCTGGAGGAACGAGACGGCCTCATGGTACTCGATATCCGAGACGAGTCTCCCGTTCGCGTCGATGGCCTTGCCGTACTCCTCGACCGCGACCCCAACGATGCTCGACAGTCGCTTCGCTGGGCCCTCCTGGGCATGAAGCGACGGCGTCACGGCGAGCGCGACCAGAACGGCGACCGCGACGGTGAAAACAGCGCGCGATTTCATTCCGAACGAAATTATCGGAGATACGAGGCGTTCGCTAGTCGCTGCCCTGTCGAGAGTTGGACGGACGAGCCTCGAGGACCACGACCGCGCCAGCGGTCGTCGCGGTGTGCGTGAGAGTCACCCAAACCGTGGTGATGCCAAGCTCCCTGACCCGTTGGGCGGCCCGGCCATGAAACGTCAGCGTCGGGCGCGAGTCCCCACGCACGACTTCGATCTCCTTCCAGCCTATACCGCGGGCGAGCTCGTTGCCCGCGAGCGCCTTGAACGCTGCCTCCTTCGCGGCGAGCCGTGCGGCGAGATGCTGTGCGGGAAGCGGGCGCGACACCGCATAGTCGACTTCGCTCGCGGTGAAGAGCCGCCTGAGCGCACGCTCGCCTTTCGCGTCGAGCAACCTGTCGACGCGAGCGATGTCCACGAGGTCAATGCCGACGCCGACGATCACGTCGCCGAGCGCGCGACCAGTACAGCCTGCGCGAGCGATGCGGCCGCGATGATCGCGCCGTTGGCTCGGCGCCAAAAGCGACGCCTGCGCGGCGGAGGCACCGTAGCGGCGAGTGCGGGAAGCGCCGCCACCCAGCATCGATCGGCTTCCTCGAACACGCGCTGCACTGTCAATGTCCAGTCGCGCCATCGCGCGAGCCGCACGTCGTTACCGCTCTCTCGCACGCGTGCGGCCGCGTCGTTCAGAGCGTCGAGCGCAGCGAACAGTCGCTCCGCGTACTCGAGCAGCTCGGCTTCGAGCGCGCGTCGGTCCGGCGCGCTGTCGGGATATCGCTCGGATGCGAGCTCACCGAGCAGTGACGACATTCCTTCGGAAAGCCGTCGCGAGTCGAACGCAGCGAGCCGTGAGTCGGGCTCGACGAACCCCTCCGCCTGGCGCCTCGCGTGCAGCAACGCGCCGAAGAACCGATCGTGGTCCGCCCCGGGTCGGCCGCGCCGTGAGCCGAGGCTGTGCATCGTACGGGTGAGCTCGGGTAATGTGAGGGCCGCTGCGATGATCTGGGTGCCGAGGGGCTGTAACGCAGCATGACCGCTCAGAATGATCGCGTCGCGGGCGACATGAATCGTGAGATCCGGCGGTTCCCACACGACGCCATCCACGCGCTCGATCCGAACGGCGTGCTCGCGCTCGTCGACCTGAACCGCCACGACGTTTTCGACCAGCCGGACGGTCCCGTCCGCGTCGATTGGCGTGCCACGCACGGAGCCGCGCACGCGAACGGGAATTCGAACCGTATCAGCCATCGACCGAGCCGCGAATGCCGTCAGTGAGCTGACGAGCGCTGACGGCTGCGCGCTCGCCAGTCCGGCGCTCGAATCGTTCGACGAATGCGGTGAGCCGGTCAGTGCTGAAACCGTTGCGCGGGAGGCCTAACGCGGCGATCGCCCGCTCGATCGAGGCCGGCGGTCCTTCGACTTCGACGAGGGCGTCCATCCGCGGGTAGCGCTCGAACCTGACCGTGGCCCGCTCTAGCGCGTACTGCGTGACGTGCCGGTCGATCTCGGCGATCACGTCGTACTCCAGCCGCTCGAGAAGGGCCGCCAGCTCGATCGGATCCGCGGTCCGGGCACTGATCTCATCACGCACCTTGTACCCGGCGTCCTCGCGCGCAGGTCCTTTCCAGTCGAGCGACGCCCGCGCACCGTGATCGTCCCGGTACACGCGCAGCCGAAGGACCTGATCGCGACCGGCGAGCCGGCGGTCCGGCGTGTCGTACCGCCGGTCCTCGAGCTGGCCGTCGAACACGAGGCGAGCACCGGCCGCCTCCAGATGCCGGCGTGCCGCGTCGACGTCGTCGACCACGCTCTTGAGCTCGACCTCAAGCGGCATCGATCGCGCGCATCACTGCATCCGTGTCGGCGAGGTTCGGAAACACGGCGACGGGCCTGTGGGCCGCGAGCTCCGCCATCGAGTACCGACCCGTGGCAACCGCAATGGCTCGCGCGCCGATCGCTCGCGTGCAGTCGATGTCCTCTGGCGTGTCCCCGATGATCACGATTGCGTCGCCGGCGACGGTCAGTCCGAGCGCTTCACGCGCCCGCCGCTGTGCGATGGCAGGCAGCTCACCCCGCACCTCGTGGTCGGATCCGAACGCACACACCGTGAACCGCAGCGGGTCGATCCCCACGGCGCGAAGTTTTTCGCGCGCGCCGACCTCGATGTTCCCGGTCAGCAACCCAACGGTACGGTCGGGACGCGCGTCGAGCGCCTCGAGCAGCTCGAGCACGCCGTCGAAGCGGTGTACCTGCGTCGTCCCGGCGCCAAGCTCCACGCGAAGTCGCCGGACGTAGTCATCGAGCAAGCCCGACATGCGAGCATCGATGATCGCGTCTTCGTGCCCAGCCATGCGCATGAGATCGCGGACGATCTGCATATCCGTCTTGCCATCGTAGCGATAGTCCGCTGAGCCCGACGAGCCGAACGCCGTGGTGAGCGCGCGTTGCATGGCCCGCCGGCCAGCGCCGTCGCTCCAGAGAATGGTGCCGTCGATGTCGAAGAGAACGAGTTTCAAAGCAAGTCGGTAGTCAGGAGTCGATTGTCGTGATGCGTCAGCGTCACGTTCGGGTGATGATCAGTCCCGTCATGATGCTGCCGGCGCCAAGTCCTTGCCAAATCGTCGGCACTTCGCCGAGCGCGAGCCAGGCAACCGCGAGCGCGACGAGCGGTTGCAGGTTGCTGAACATCGAAACGCGTGTTGGCCCTATTCGGCTAACCCCGTGGTACCAGATGAGGTTACCGACGACGAGCGCGCCGATGCCGCTGTACACCATCGCCGCCCAGACGTCCGGAGTGATGCCAGTCCAGTCCGTGGTGAGCATGCTTGGGATCCCGATCGCCGTCACGAACAGCGCGCCCCCGGCGAGACTGTAAGCACCGACATTGATCCCCGACAGTCGCTCCGTGTATGGCTTGATGAGGATCGCGAAGAACGCCCAGCAGAGCGAACCCGCGACGATGAGCGCGCTGCCGAGCACGGTGTCGTCGCGCGTCGACCGAGCCACGGATCCGAAGACGACACACGCGATGCCGGCAAGCTGCAGGGCGATGCCGCCCCAGCCGCGAGCACCGACCCGCTCGACGCCAAAGATACGTCCGACGACGGCGACGAACGCCGGCGACGCCGCGAGCATGAGTGCGACCGTTCCCGCGCGACTCCGCGCAAGGCCTTCGATGAAGCAGAGCTGATACAGGCCGTTGCCGATCACACCGATGCTGGCCAGCGCCAGGATGTCTCGCCGAGAGGGCCGGTCGTGCGAGCGCATCCACGCGATGACGAGCAGCGCGACGACGGCCATGGCGATGCGGACGGCGTTGTATGCGAGCGGCGGAACGGTCCGCGTGCCGTACTTCGCGACGGTGTAATTGACGGCCCAGATGACGGCCATGAGAACCAGCAGCAGGTCAGTGAGGCCGGCCGCGCCAGTCTCACGGCCCTGCCGATTTGCTGTTGGCGTATCCGGGTTCGTCATCGTCAGAAAAGTAGTGTACTTTGCCGCATGCACGTTTCCTTCGCCCTCTTCGCCGACGCCGCGAACCTCTCCCAGGAAGGGAAGCTCAACATCCTCGGTGTGTTCGACGCGGTCCAGGTCGCGACGATGCCGACCGTCCATCCGCGCGCCACACTCGTGCTCCGACTGAAAGGCACGAACTCGGACATCGGGCGTCACACGGTATCCCTCCGCTGGCTGAACCCGGCGGGCACGGAGCTCTGGTCGTCGGTCGGGGAGCTCGAGGTGGGCGCGGCGGCGCCCCCGTCACACATGGTGACCGAGATGGATCTGCCACTCATCGCGGCGATCGACCTGCCGCTCGATGAGGTGGGCGGCTACACCATGCAGATCGCGCTCGACAGCCAGATCCACGCGAGCGTCAGGCTCCAAGTGCGGATGGGTAGCCCAGTTCTCCCCGCGAGTGGGATGATCAGCTAATCAGAGAATCCGACGCGCCACGACAAATCGCGTCATGAGCGCCGACACGTACGGGTCGTCGGTGTCATCGAGATGCTCCACGGCATAGCCGCCGCGTCCGAGCGCCAGGTGGACCATCTGCGACCCGCCGAGCCCCATGCCCACGTGGGTGATACGGTGGTCGGGTCGGTCGCTGAAGAAGAGAAGGTCGGCCGGCTCGAGCCGCGCCATGTTCCGGCCCGCATCCACTCCCGCCTCGGCCTGCTGCCAGGCATCGCGCGGCAACATGATGCGATGCAGCCAATACGTGGTCTGTACGAGGCCGGAGCAGTCAGCGCCCCATGGCGTCACGCCGCCCCACTGGTACGGCGTTCCCGCGAATCGTTCGAGCGCCGTGGTCGCAATCGACACCGGATCCTTGCGGAACGTGCGGGCGTGCGACGCCGCGTTCACGGCCTCGCCGCTGATCACCGACTCGCTGGCGAGGACCCAGGCGGCGAGTGGAAGCGCGCGCGTCGCACCCGTGGTCGCATCGCGAACCACACAGCCGAGGGACAACAACCGCTTCGTCGTTGAGCCGGCGTCGGACGGGGCTCGCAAGTAGCCGCGATGTACCCACCCCTCGTACGTGTCTTCCCCCCGAACGCGGAGCCAGTCGCCCTCCTGGGCGAGGACGGTCAGACGGTGGCCGGCAAGACGCTGGGAGATCTGTGGGCTCGACACGCGCGGCTCGCCGTGGAGCGGCGCGATCGACGCAAACACGGTCACGACGCTGGGTTGGCCCACCGGCTCGCCCGTCACGTTAGGCATCGCGTCCCGGTGCGTACGTCGCTCGGTCATCGTTGCGCGCCAGCATCCGCCAGTCCCGGAATTCCATCGCGCCCCACCGCGAGGCGAACGGCGCGTTCAACGGCCTCCTCCAGCGCCGCGACGGCGATCCCCTCCACCTGCGGCGCCGGTGCGGCAGGACCGACAGTCGGGCATACGGCGAAAATGACATCCCCGTCGAAGCTCGTACCAGTCGGCGTGATGCGCTTGAACAGCGCAGCGGCACTGGCGTGGGCGAGCTGGCTCAGCTCCACGCGGGTGAGCGTCGCCGACGTTCCAACGACGGCGATCGTCGTGTTGCGGAGCGCGCGATCGTCGAACTTGCGGTCTACGCCTCCGGCCGCGATCAGGCGTGCGCCGTCGAGGAAACCACCCGCGTCGTCGCGCGCGCCGGCAATGATGTCACCTCGCGCATCGCGCACGTCACCAAGCGCGTTCACGACGGCGACCGCGCCGACCACCACATCCCCGGCTTCCGCGCGGCCGAGGCCAACGCCGCCCTTCATCGCGCGACCGGGGCCCGCCGCCTTGCCCACCGTCGCGCCCGTCCCCGCGCCAACGCTCCCCTCGGCAACGTTCGTGGCGCTCGCCGACTCGCAGGCAGCGTACGCCATATCCGGGGTCGGGCGCGCCGTGGGCGTGCCTAACGGCGCGAGGTCGAAGATGACGGCGGCCGGAATGATGGGCACGACACCCACTCCAACGCGATACCCGCGTCCGCGTTCCTCCATCCATCGCATGGCACCAGCGGTCGCGTCCAGGCCGTAGGCCGACCCCCCCGTCAGCACGACCGCGTCCACGCGGTCCACGAGGTGGTACGGGGACGCGGTGTGCAGCTCGCGGGTTCCCGTCGCCCGGCCAATCACGGCCGCCGAGCAGCGGAACGCGGCGCGTTCACCACGCACGATCGTGAGACCGGTCGCGCCTCGCTCGTCGGTGGCATGGCCAACCGCGAGCCCGAGCGGCGAGAGATCAGTGCTCACGCACCGGAAGGTGGCACTTTGGGCGGAGTCCCGACCGCCACGTTCCCGGCCTCCGGCGCGGAGGTACCCGAAGGCACCTTCGCAGTGCAATCCGCGCAGCGCGTCACGCCTCGCATGTTGCACATGTTGCAGACGAAGCGGCCGCAGTCGGAGCACGGGTACCCTTCCGACGCACGCTCCTCGCGCCCGCACGCGCGACACACCATGGCATCGCGCTCACGCAACTCGGTCATGTCGTTCCTCCCGATGCCGCGCGCCGCTCAGCGGCCGCGGGCGTTGAGTCCATACTCCTTGATCTTCTTGATCAGCGTCGCGCGGGAAATGCCCAGCTCACGCGCCGCGTGCGTCCGGTTCGCGTTATGCACCCGCAGCGTCCGCTCGATGTGGACGCGCTCCACCTCCGCGAGCGTCCGGGGAACGTGGTGTTCGGCCACGGGACCCGTGGGCTCCCGAATCTCGGCCGGAAGATGTTGGACATCGATCCGCTCCGAGCCCCGCCCGACGATCATCGCGCGTTCCAGGACGTTGCGCAGCTCCCGAATATTGCCTGGCCACGGGTGGCGCAGCAGACGCTCCCGCGCCTGGTCGCTGACGCCCTGCGGCGCGGCTGGCAGATCCGCTCGGAGCTCGTCGACGATGCGTCGGATCAACTCGACGAGGTCCTCGTGCGACCGCGCCCTGAGTGGCGGCAGGTAGACGGGCATGACGCTGAGTCGATAGTACAGATCCTCGCGGAACCGGCCCTCGTTCACCTCGGTCACGAGATCACGATTCGTCGCGGTGATGATGCGCGCATCCGTAGTGATCTCGTGTGCCCCCCCGA
>Ga0209382_10002618_pt1 | contig 25789 bp, 32 predicted proteins | sample SoiMetdeltSBSDD5_FD_187599 | JGI IMG/M metagenome (GOLD analysis project Ga0209382, IMG submission 187599) | Bulk soil microbial communities from a Populus tree surrounding site in Tennessee, USA - Soil MetaG P. deltoides SBSDD5 (SPAdes) (version 2) | ecosystem: Environmental > Terrestrial >... | reverse complement strand
CGGATCCGGGCGTCTCTTGTCCACGGCGAATAGAGATAGTAGCGCCCCATATCGTAGCTGAGCAGACCAGCTGCAACGAGCAAGATGAGCGTAAGCAACACACGTATGACGGCCTGCATAGGAAGCTTCTCTAATTGTTGGCCACGGCCAGCGCGGCGCCGCAAAAGAGACAAACGAAAAGGGCGAAGCGGGCGAGTGGCGCATGCCAAAGCAACTGGTAAAGGCCACGCCGAGTAAGCAATGCGTCGATAGGAACGAAAATTGCCAGTGAGAGTACGAACCAACCGGCTATCGTTGGGGCGAACGCACCTAAGAGATCGAATTGCGATTGCATTTCTACTTTCCTTGCGAGAGCGCGCTCGCGCGCATGAGCGTTGAAGCAAGTGTTTCTGATCCAACCGTGAGCATGGTCATAGCGTCGATTTTTCGGGCCTCTGTCGAGCGTCGGACTGCTGCGAGGCCACAACGACCGAGCCTATGCGCCTCTTGAGCCACCTTGCTGAACTTCCACGCGGATGGAGCGCGAACCGCTTGCGACAGCAGAGCGAGCAGACGAGATCGCTCGGCCACAATTCCGGGCGCTACCACTGTCTCATCGAGCGAGCGTGCAAACGTCAGCCCGACGGCTGTCGCATGATGCAGCCAGTCCGGTTTTTTGGACTGGCTGCTACTCTGCGGCGCGTTTGAGACGACGGCCGTCATCAGTTACCGGAGTCCGATTACGATCTGGTACGTCGGAGGGCTGGCTGCGCGATGGGTGCCGGGTTCGTAATGTTTTGCTGGTCTTGCTTTCGCGTACCCAACCCCAACTGTTTTGCAGGACGACCCGAACCAGTCTCGCGAATGATGAAGCCGAGAACGATTGCCAGCACCATGCCGCAGATCAATGGAAAAAAAGCCACTTGAAACTCGTGCAGTGTCGGCGGGCTGTTTGTGACCGGCACCATCAGTCGAGATATGAACGGCGACATAATCCCCGTGATGACAAAGACGAGGAAATTCATCACGCCCGCCGCCGTGCCTTTCACTTCCGGTACATTTGCTTCCTTCATCATTGTGAACGGTATCATTGCCGCCCCGGATCCGATCCCGAGCACGAGCGGAACTAAGAATCGGGGAAGGGCATCGACGGGAAGGAAAACTGCCGCGACCCCCGCAGCGAGCATCATCACCGCGCCTCCGATCAGCACCGGTTTACGAAGACCGATCTGGTCGGAGATGTACCCGAGCAGCGGACAGCCGATCACCCAACCGATCGGCACAATAGACGCGTCCAATGCGGCGTCTGCCATGCTTAGGTGCTCACCAGCGTGTAGGAACGATGTTCCCCACACCATGGCGCCGATCGTGGTCGGAGCGAATAACAGGCCACCAATTATTCCTGCGAGCCAGCTCTGCGCATTACTGAAAACGATCTGAAACGGACGCAGCAGGCTGGACAACGAGAGTGGGCCATGGTGCGTAGGGCTGTCACCCTGGTCACGTGGCATCACGAGGAACGTTAGCAAGGCCATCGCGAAGCCGGCGACCGCGAAGGCAATCCAGACGGACTGCCAGCTCACATGAAAGGCGCCCGCGGGATCGATCGCCATTTGGACCGGCTTGGAGCCGAAGGCAGCGCCGGCCATTCCTAGACACTGAGTCAATCCGAGGAAAATCGCTAGCATGCGCCCCGGAAGATATTTCGCGGCGACGTAGGAGGCCCCGATAAAGCCGAAGATCGCTCCGACAGCCTGCAGCACGAAGCCCAGCATGCCGGCGGGCTCGCTGCCTTGCGCAAAAACGAGGCACCCGATCCCGACAATTATCATGCCATATGGAATAGTCCCGCGCGCGCCATTGCGGTCGAGCAGCACACCAGCAACGAGCGCCATGAGCGCATAGGTGACATAGTAGGCGGAGATGAGCGCGCCGACATGATTTCCGCCCCAGGCAGAGGCCAGTTCGTCCTGCATCACGCCCGGCGCAGACCGCACGGCGTATTGGTAGAAGTAGAAGATCGCACATAAAAGCCATGCAACGACGTAGAGCGGCTTTAAAGTGTTCGGCGAGGTGACGACCGTCACGCTGGTATTGGTATTGGACAAGGGAGTTCTCCGAAGCGAAAGGTGTGGTTGAAAGGGTTGAGGCAGGCACAGATGCCCGTGGATGTGGCCGTGAACTAAACTGGTTTCACGGCCACATCGGCTGTCATGCCTGAAGCATCATTGTTTCGGCGGGCGCCCATTCGCCATCGCAACCATATGTCCCCAAGAGATGAGGTCGGGCGAACAGTCGTCGCGGTCGATGCGGCATTCGATCAGTGTCGGCCCGTCGCGATGGGCGAGAGCTGCCTTAATCGCGGTGGCGAGTTTGCCTCCGGTATCTGCGACAAGGCCAAGGCCCCTGCCATCATCGGCATTGAACGCCTGAATCAGCCCGGCGTAGTCCCAGTTCTTGATATTGTTGTACGGTCCATCGTGGATCTCGACCTCGATGGTGTATCCGTTGTTGTTGATCAAGAACAGGATGATGGGGAGGCGGTTGCGTATCATTTGCGCCACCTCTTGAGCGGTGAGTTGGAACGACCCGTCACCGACCAGCGTGATCACGCGGCGCTCGGGTGCGGCCATCGCATATCCGAATGCTGCCGGCACCGACCAACCGATATGCCCCCACTGCATCTCGGATTCGAATCGCGCGTTGGTCGGCAGCTTTAACGCAACTCCGTTGAACCAGGAGTCACCTGTCTCAGCCAAAAGCGTTGTGTCCGATGTCACCATTGGGCGGATTTGCCGGAAGATTTCGGCGCGTGTCAGCTTGGCGTCCGGCTTGGCGGGGGTTTCTGGCCGACTTTCGACACGAATGCGTTTGTACTCGACCATTGTAGCGTCGCGCTTTTCCACCTTGCGCGCGAGCGCGGCGAGAAAATCCCGAAGGTGAATGCGTCCGAAAGAGCGCCCTGGCATCTGTACACGTTCGAAATCGACCTCGAGCGTGTTTTGCACATTGGGGACGGCCATCCATCCTACCGATGAATAGTCATTGAAGATCGTCCCGACGCAAATAACGCCATCGGACCAGTCAAGGATTTCCCGGGTTCCGGGAGAGCTCACTTCACCCCAATACACGCCTACGAATTGGGGATGCGTTTCTGGGAAATAGCTCTTCGCTGCCGGCATGACCGCAACGGAACAGCCCAGCGCGTCCGCTAACATGACAGCTTCCTTTTCGCCACCCGCGGCCCGTAACTTGCTTCCGATCAGGATGACCGGTTTCTGCTTGCTGCTTATGAATTCAGCGGCAGCGCTCACGGCGGCGTTAAGCGACTCTTGGTCACTTGGCTCCTGTCCGGTCACGGCACTGACCGGACCGGGCGCCGCGCAAGGGGCTGCGGCGATGTTACAGGCAATCTCGATGAAAGCAGGCTTCCTCTCGCGCAAGGCTGAGCGGATGGCGTAATCGATCTGCTCGGGCGCCAAAGCCGGCGAGGTGATGGACACCGCCGCGCAGCTCAATCTCTTCGCAATCTCCAGCTGATAGGAAAAATCGTGAGTGCCGAGGGTGTGATGGAGAAGGTGGTCAGTGGAGCGATCGTTGGTATTTGGTGCACCCGAAACGAGAATCACCGGGAGGTTCTCGGCATACGCACCTCCGAGAGCATTGAAGGCTGAGATCGCTCCGACGCTGAATGTGACCACTGCGGCTGCGGCACCATTAGCGCGCGCGTAACCTTCAGCACTGAAGCCGCAATTCAACTCATTTGAGCAGTAGATTTGCTTCAACTCTTCGTTCGTAAGAAGCTGGTCAAGCAAAGCGAGATTGTAGTCGCCCGCCACGGCGAAATGATGTTTCAGCCCGATTTGGCTAAACCTGGCCGCAAGATAGCTGCCCACCGTGTAGGTTTTTGCCGGTTGCGGTGTTCGTACTTTCGTTGCGACCGGTCTCTTGAGGGTGCTGACTTCTGTTACCACTGTATTCTCTCCTTTAGATGCTGGTGGACAGACCTTTTTGATCGCAAACAAGCGATATTGAATTCGGAGGCCAGCCGACCAAAGAATGATTCAAAAGCAATGCGGAGTGTTTCTGTTGAACGTGCAATTTCACGCATGAGATCTCCGCAGATGCCTCGAACCGCATTGCGGAAGATCTCTCACGGTGTGTTCGGCGAGGCGAGTTAAGAAGTCCAAAGCAAATCAAAATTCAAAAATGGATCGCTATGGATCCCAAATCGATGCAAGCGTGACCATTGTCCACGCTTCGTTGCGACCTGGAGACTGCTCGATAGCCGCCAAGTTCGAGTTTGGACGTCAAGAGACGCCGTATCGCTCATTGCAGAGAGGGCCTGCGGCCTCTGAACTTTAGTCGAAGGCTCCAGCTCCTCTGACCCGTCTCAGGGAATCTGCAGCGTACCAACGCTAGAGTTGTGGACGTCAGGCCGCGATCGGCTTTCCCGCGCCCCTCTTCTGTGTCTATCGTCGACGCTGAGCCTTGTGTAACAGAGTCATTATCCAGCGGCGCGAAGTGCTCTTGAATTGGAAACTTTGCCGGATTCCATAGACCGTTGGAGCAAGCTCGGCCTGCGTTGATTCTCCAGACGCCATTTCGTATCGCGACGTGAAATGCTTTCAAGTTCCTTGCTCTCAGCGAGCTTCGCATGGGCGTAGGTGCGGGTCGTCTCAAGCAGCCGAAACCTCGGCTCTGTGGTGTTGAAGTGAGCGAGTACGAGCGATTTTGAGACTAGTGAGGCTGCCAAGTCTCTTGTTTCGGCCTCACTAAAATTGTCGTCGGAGACGACTGCGATCACGTCACCTAACGTGAAAGTATCGGCAAAAATAGCAAGACGTCGAAAGACCACCTGCTCCGGTTCGCTCAACAAGCGATAACTCCAATCCAGTGTGGATTGAAGCGATTGTTGTCTAGGGAGAGCCGTGCGATGCCCATTCGTTAAGATTTCAAGAGACCCTTTCACGCTTTTTGCGAGGCGTCGAAGTCCAAATCCTGCCACTCGGGAGGCTGCAGCATCTAGTGCGAGCGGAAGTCCATCCAGGGACTGACAAATCTCGACGACAAACGGAACGTCAGTATCGTTGAGGACAAAACCGTCCACGGTTACCCGTTCGACGAACATTTGAACCGCTGGAAATGAAAGGGCTTCTTGAGCCGTGATATCAGGTCGCCTTGGAAATTCCAAAGGATTGAGCCAATAGATTTTCTCTCCATCAGTGCGAAGTGGCTCACGACTTGTGGCAAGTATCTTGATATCTCGTGCACCTGTCAGGATTTCTTGTGCCAAACCGGCCGCCGTCCCAACCACGTGCTCGCAATTGTCGAGGAGGATAAGCATCTTTCTGTCTTGTAATTCGGAAACGTCGCATCCGATGGCCGCTAAAAGCGCTCTGCGTACTGCGTGCGAACTATCAACAAAGCCAAGATCAACGCGCCGGATACCGTCTTCGTACTCCGTGACTTGCCGCTCCGCCAGCGCAAGTGACATTGCCGTCTTTCCAACTCCACCGGGCCCGACAATTGTGAGCAGCCGGTTCTGAGAAAGTTGCGCCGAGCTCTCGGCAATAGCGCCGTCGCGCCCTAGTAAAAGAGAGGTAATTGCAGGCAAATTGCCGGTACGCGTTTCAATCAAATTTGATTTTGTGGCTGGTAACTCAGATGCCGGACGCACGGTGGTTGGTGCAACGAAGCGATAGCCGCGACCATGGATGTTGATCAGGAAGCGATTTCCATTGGCCTGGTTACCCAGGACACGGCGCAGCGCAGAAATGTGCACCGTAAGGTTTGCAGGTTCCACAAATACATTCGGCCAAACTCGTGCCATCAACTTTTCCTTGCTCACTAGCTCGCCGGGAAACTCGAGCAAGGCAATGAGAACATCCAGAGCGCGACTTCCTATCGCTACCGGTTGGTCTCCTTTAAGCAGGAGATGCTGCGCAGGAAGTAGGCGAAAGGGTCCGAAGAAGATTTCGTCGGTCGTAGGCGTTGGTCCGGACGTGGTCATACTACTCTCCGACGTCGCAGCGCGTAATACACAATCGCAATTCCTTGTTTGGCTGCCGTTGATCCTAGGCTTCGCGTTCATCGACTTCGAATGCGGAAAAGTATTGCGTTGGCGGCACGGCTCGGACTCCGTCGGATGTCACGACGCCGACGACAAATATTTTGACGATGTTAAATGTTGCGGCTCTGCTCTTCGCACTCCCAAGACGGGGGCCAACATAGTAGAGGACAGGAACCATGCCGCACGCTGTCGGGTCGCTTTCCTCTGCATTTAGGATTCGAAGTGCTGTTTCGGCATCTCCCGTATAAAGCCTGACAAACCGGAATGCCTCGTGCTCGGTGTTGCACAAGAGCTGGATGTCGACTTGCATTTCACCGACGCTCAAATCTTCTGCCTGCGCGGGAAGGAAAACAAGTGTCATCAGAACAGTGATGAGCGCCAAGCGCAGTAACAAATTTAGAGCGAAGCGTAGTACGAGATGCACCGGAGCCTCCTTTGCTATGGAGGAGAACGAATTACGCTGGCGCCAACCTACAATCTCCTCTTGTTGTGCTGCGATTCGGATGATTTGCGCGCAAATGTGATTCCAAGAGCTTTAAGGCAAGCACGTACAAAAATGCGCATGAATGACAAATTCAGCGCAAGAAATCTTGCGGTAAGCAAATGAAGTACAATCGATTTGCCGAGCGCGTAACTGTTTGATGGACATTCTAACCGGGTGATCGAACTAGCGAAGGATAGGCAGTCCCCCAGCCGTCCTCGCAAGTGCGGCTCACCCTCTCCCCGGGGTGGGCCGCATTCTTCGCACTATCAGCGGACCAGTCGCGCCAATAACGCCAATAAGAAGAGATGCTCCTCCAGGCAGGCACGTACCAAAATGCGCAGGAATGACAAATTCAACCTGGGAAATCTTTGGTATGCGAGCTGAATGCGCAGGATTGTCATGCGCCGTTGCAGCTTATCAAGGACTGATGGGATGAGCAGAGAGTGGCAATGCATTCGAGCTTAGTGGGAGAAAGCACGGATCACTGACGCTCAGTTCATCTCACAATCGGAAGCAATGGGTGCGCACTACGGTGCGCTCGCCCGCGAGATGGTCAGACGCGACTTCGGAGAAGCACGGCGCTTGTTGGCCACGTCGAACCTGTGATTCGGTCTCGACCACAACTGACATGAGATCAACGGCCGACCTCGGTCTGCTCCGACAACAGAACGCTCAGGAGTGACCAGTGGACCTCGTCACCACGCCTTTTGGATTCGGCTCGTCCGCCGCACAGGTCGTCGCTGGCGTCGACATGACTGGAAAGCGAGCCATCGTGACGGGTGCGTCCTCCGGGATTGGGATCGAGACGGCGCGGGCCCTGGCTGGAGAAGGGGCGAGGTGACACTGGCTGTGCGCAGGGTCGAGGCTGGAGAAGAGGTGGTCGCCGAGATTGGCGGGTCAACGGGAAACTCGGCAGTTTCAGCCCGACGTCTCGACTTGTCCGATCAGGGAAGTGTCCGCCATTGGCGATCCGACAACACGAACAATGTACTGGCGCTTGCGTTTGGCGTGCTTATCGTAACGGTGATCGTCGCCGGTCACTATGGATCATGACCAACTTGAACGACAACATGATGCCACCAGCTGAGCTAATGAATTTGCACATACAGCGCTAACCGTTAGGGATAAATTATAGGTTGATCAGCGTTTGCCTGACTTCAGGTGAGTTGCCGACCCATTCGATGGGAATCTATTTGATCCAAATCTCAGGACCAATACTGCAAACGACAATAAAAGAATCGCGCCCGAAATCACCAGGATATCCATCCCTGTGCGATGCTCTGCGCCAACGAGCTCTATAAGAACGCGTCCCAAGGCGGTAATAGCAATGTAGATCAGGTACCGCACTGGCAACCTGGTTGTTTTAAAATAGATTCCAATCATTGCTCCGATTTCTAAGTAAATAAACAAGAGCAGGATATCAGTTAGGTCAGCTCGCTCCCGTTGTACCATGCCAAAAAAAGCCGCGACGGCAGACCAAACCGTTGTTGCACCAAGTGCGAACAGTGCCAGGTAATGAAAAATATCGACCAGCAGGGTTCCGCATGCGTCGGAAAGATTCTCCAGCTCCCTGTGGAGACTCGTAGCAAATTTGGTTATCCGGTCCATTGATCGGGGCCTAAAATATCTTTCCGCCGTATATCGAAAGCAAAAACATCTGCTTCTTATCGAAGATGATATCCCTTTGCTTCGGCAACATGCGCTTTGGGCGAGAATTAAGCTTGTCTTGGACTGCGTAGATTTGTATCCGACTGCGCGTGGGCAGCGGGCCGCACGTGCGAAAACCGCATAAAATTCAATTCAGGTGGCGCTCAACAAAACTCGTAAGCGCTGGCCAGCGGCGGCATCGGATCGGGATCATATTTTGAAACGCCAGCGGCGAGCATGCGGCGCAAATAATGGGTAAAAATTGGTTGCGGTGCGTTTGCTTGTTTTTGACTTTGGCAACGGCCCGCCAAACGCACCACCGTGTCGAACCTGATCGGAGGCATTACGACTGAAATCCCACGAAAAATGCTCAAGCATTCTCGAGCAAGCGCATACATACCGCCGCAGCTTCGTCCAATCTTGTCGACGACTTTTCACGAATATTGCGGGCTGTAGACCCGACCTGCGAGTGAGGTTTTTATGGCAACCCGATTTTGTGTCCCCAAGCGGCATGGTCAATCGTTGGCGTTTAGACCATTCGACAATGCACAGATGTTGGTCGGAGCGGGGCTCATCGCGGTGGCCTTCTTGTTCCTCATCGCGCCATTGGCCGGGTGAAAAAGGAGACGCAAATCATGTCCAAAAGCAAAATTGTCTTGACACTTTTAGCCGTTACGTTTGCAGCGCCTCTGGGCCTTGCCGACAAGGCGTCAGCCGCCCAAAAAAAAGTTACGTATGACCAGGCGTGGAAAATATGCCTTGACGAGCTCAACAAGGAAAACGTCTACGGGACAGGCCTCATGGCGAACGATCGTTACGTGCGCATCGAGGGCTGTATGATGAGGTACGGCTATCGGGCCTGACGCTCTTTGTAGCGGCACCGAGTAGGTCGCGCGGTGACCCAACAGCGCGAGCAATCAGTTGCGCTTGCGCAGGTCGTCTTTGACTTTGCCAATAGATTGCACTTGCGTTTTCACCACGTCGGCCACTTTGGCAGATATACGCGAGCGTCCACGATCACACGCGGGTTCACAATCAAAACCCAGATCGGTGCCAGCCAAACCGCTGCCAGCACGTGCAAGAATCCTCATGAATAACCCCGCAGATCCTCGGCTTGTCTGGGTCGCGACCGTTTTGGCGACGGCCGTCTTCATCCTGTACGTCACGCATATCTAGCGATCTCCGCGTCAATGATGATCCCGCCCCACACAAATAGACTATTACGTAAAAAGGCCCGCAACGCTGGAGGACGTTACGGGCCCAGTGGATGAGTATTTTCCGGTCTATGAACAGAACCTGTAGCAACCGGTGCCGCAGAGTTTTGAAGTTGGACCAAGGGCCAACGCGTCGTTGTGATGTCCGCTTACCCCCGAAGCAGACATTCGGCGCTCTAAGCGGTATGTCCGCTAAGGGCCAGAAGCGGACGTCACGCGCACGCTTGCCAATGACGTGCGAAACTCCTTAACTCAAATGAGAATTAACGCACAGAAGGCCAATGCGATGAGCGGTCACTATCACGCGCTTGTTTGGATCGATCACCGCGAAGCTCGTATTTTCCACTTGAGCCGCACGGCAGTCGATCAGTCGGTTTTGCATCCAGATCATCCAACCGAACAGATTCACCACAAAGCAAATTCTATCGGTAGCGGCCATGCGCATGAGGATCAAAAATTCTTCCAAGCCGTCACAGAGGCGGTGTCGGGCTCGGGTGCAATCCTAATTACCGGTCCCGCCAATGCGAAGGCCGAATTGGTCAAGCACATCCACCAGCACGACCCCAACACAATGAAGGCAATTGTTGGGATAGAAACGGTCGATCATCCAACCGATGCTCAATTGATTGCCTACGCCAGGAAATATTTCGAAGGCTCGGACCGAATGCAGCCCCAGACGTAAGCTTTCGGCTCAGAGCCCGCCGTCCGTGACCCTTCAACGCTTACATGCGCGTGGTTCTTACGGTGCGTTGCTGCCATCGAAGGAGAAGTCCCGACCGACAACACCACCGTGACCGCTGCCTCTGCGGATGGCTCGAGCGAGAGTGACCCCAGAATGACGGACACCCGCACGACTGTTACCGCCGATCTCCATCACCCAATACCGGCGGCCACTGGCGGATACCGCAGATGCGACGGCCTGGCACCCACCGAGCATCATATTCGCGCGATGCGGCGGCGACTGCATCCACATTCGCCTTGCACAGGCCTCGGTCTCGCATCCCATCGCCACATTCTCGGCAACGGCACCGGCCGGCCCACGATGCTGCCTGAAACCAGCGTGGTCGAGACTGTTGCGGCGAGCCATGTCATTGGCGTGCTGCTGAGCGAGTGCGTGGAGTGAGGAGCAATCGGCATGGCACGATTCAACCCAGACGACCGTGGCGCAAATTGCAGCAAGTACTCGAAGTGAAAGCGTCATGCGTCCCTTCCCGTCCAGACATATTTTCCCGGAGGCAAACTATCGCAAATAGCAAACAAAAAAAAAGAGCGCCCAGCAGTGCAGTTAGCGCCCGCGCTCATCTTTAAATCGAATTTAGCTCTCTTAACATCTTTTTATTGGTTTGGCCGCCGCGATGAAACTAGATCATTCGCAGGAGATTAAACAACCGCGGAGGCTCTGATGAAGACCCCTTATGTGTTTGGGATTGCGGCGGCGTTTGTTTTAGTTCTGGTCATAGCCTCGAGCACAGGATTGATTCGACTAGATGAAGTTCGCACCTCCTCGAGCGACCCTGGCTTTGTCCCAGACACCGGACAGATCAATCCAGGTTATGAACCTCAGCCACCCTCGTACTCAGACGAAACCATTGTCGTGCCATCGCCCGATCAGGCGCGCGCTGCGTTGATGGCCCCGATATCGAAACAGCCTTCTACCGGCAGCGCTGTGCGCATCGCCACGACCGACGCAGGATCGAACGCTAGCACTAGCGTCACTGATATTTCGCCATCGGGGCCAATCGGCTCAGTTGGGGAGACCATTCCAGCGAAGTTCTCCAGGCGAAACGCCATTCTTGATCAAGTGCAGACTATGGCCTGGCCGTTAGCGCTCACCGATCAACAACGCAAGCAAATCTACGATGCGGTCATGGCAAGTGGATCCCAATCCGTAGCCGACGCGGATGCGCTAGCTCCAGCGAGCGAATTGTCAACTGATCAGGCGCTGAGCGCTATGCATCCCCTTCCCCCCGCCGTACGTCATATCGATGGCATTGCGAACCTCTACAGCATCAAAGGGAAAACGAAGGTTTTGTTGGTCGAACCGGCGACGCGAACGGTGGTCGGCGAGATTAGCGGCTGATCGCGCTACACGTTCCATAATATCTCTGCCTGAGCGAACTTTTATGGCAAGCGAGTCTGCGTCTCTGAGCGGCATCATCGATCGCCGGGTGATTGGCATCGATTTGGAAAATAGTCGAAGAATAAATTTAAGCTAGTCGAAGATCCAATGCCGCGCCGAGTGCCGGATTGGGTTTAAGCGGCGAATGATCTCCGGTCACCCCATGCCTAAATCGCCCGTAAGTCCCGGCTTATTACGCGGAGAAATCTTGACACGATCATCGCAGGATCAGGCGACCGCATAATTTCGCCCATCACAGCAACACCCGCCGCGCCGGCTTCAATACAAAGCGGTGCGTTGTCCATGTTGACGCCACCTAGGGCAATCACCGGAATGCCGACGTTCTGTGCGGCCTCGATCGCTGCAGTGCCCAGGCAAGGGCCGTAGCCCAATTTGCTCGCGGTTGGATAAATCGGGCTGAGGGTCACGTAATCGGCGCCGGCCGTTTTTGCGTTAAGGACATCGGCGACCGAATGGGCAGACACGCCCACGAGGGCTTCTCGCCCCAGTATTCTGCGGGCGCTTTCCACCTCGTAGACAAGACGCAAATGAACGGCGGCCACGACTAATTTCCGCGCGAGGTCAATGTCGGCGCCGACAGAGAGATAGCCGCCTGTTTTCCCAATGATGCTCATCAGGCGGATCGCTAACTTGTAACGATCGGTGCTGTCCATATCGCGATCCCGCAGCCAGAACCACTTGGCTCCGTTCGAAGCCACCTCCTGTACGACATCCTCAAGGCAGCGTTGGCATTGATGCCGGTCAGTCACTATGAGCAACCGGGATGGAATCGGTCTCACGAGCCAACCAGCCCCAACTGAGGACTGGAGGGCTCTGCACGGCTTCTTCGTGGAATCCGCCCGGCAAGAAAGGCGGAATGACCGGCCTCCACGGCGTGCTTCATGGCATAGGCCATTCTGACTGGGTCCTCAGCTTTTGCGACTGCCGTGTTTAACAGAACCGCCGCCGCACCCAGTTCCATTGCGATGGTCGCGTCAGATGCAGTTCCGATTCCAGCATCAACGATGACTGGTACGCTCGAGCGCCGACATATCAATTCGAGATTGGCAGGGTTTGCTATGCCCATACCGGAGCCAATCAATGATCCCATTGGCATGACGGCCGCGGCGCCAGCGTCTGCCAGTCTGAGAGAGACGACAGGGTCATCAGTACAATAGGGCAAGACAACAAACCCATTATCAACGAGCTGCCGGGTTGCGTCGAGTAGCTCTGTCACATCTGGGTATAGGGTCTCTCGATCACCGATGACTTCCAACTTGATCCAGTTAGTACCAAGTGCCTCCCGGGCCAGCTCGGCAGTCAAGACAGCGTCACGCGCGGTCTCGCAACCCGCAGTATTTGGCAGGATACGATAGCCAGTCAGCAAATTTATCGTGCTGGACCCATGGCGATCGAGCGAAGCGCGCCTGATCGACACGGTGACAATCTCAGCGTCGCTCGCAGCCAGAGCCTCGCCGAGGACGCGCTGATTTGGATAGCCGGCGGTGCCGATCAGGAGGCGGGAGCGGATCGGTGTACCAGCAACAGTGAAGATATCGTCGACAATCACATCAGCCTCCTTGCATTACTCGGACAATTTCAACTCGATCACCATCGGCAAGCTTGGTATCGTCCCATCGATCCTTGCGAACCACGATGCCATTTCGCGCGATCGCGAACCCGTTCGTGCTCTCAACATCCAGCTCACGTGCTTCCAAAAGCCAGAGATCACTCACGGTTGAAGCTGCACTCTCGCGTCGTTTCCCATTCACGAATATGATCACTTTCTTCCTCCGCGTGCTGCCTGAGGCTTTTTAGACTGGCAAAAGCGTTCAAGTCCGAATCGCCTGGTGAGATCCGAAATGGGTCCGCCTGTTACCATCGTTTCGATGATATGGGCGGTGACGGGCGCTAAAAGGATTCCGTTGCGATGGTGTCCCGTCGCAACCAAGAGCCCGGGAATGCTCGTTTCACTCAAAATCGGCGCGTCGTCATCCGACGTCGGCCGAAAACCGGACCAAATGGCTTCGATTTCCATTTCTTCGCTTGAAGGGAGTGCGCGATGCAAGCCGTCGAGCAGAGCAAGCATTCCACCTGCCGTGATTGACGGATTAAATCCAACTTCCTCCATTGTGGCGCCAACGATCAGTTGACCGTCATCCTTTGGCGCAAGGTGAACCTGTTCAGTCCAGACCACGTACTGCAGCATCCCGGTTTGGCGTCTCATCCGCAGCGCAAGGGATTGCCCTTTAATCGGACGAACCGGAATATCGATGCCGCTCGGTAACAACCCGTCGGCGCTCCAAACGCCAGTCGCCGCAATCACGGTTTTCGCTCTGCAAAGACCGTATTTTGTGATGACGCCGACGACTCTACCGCCATCTAGATCGAGTGCGCTTACTGGACAGTTTTCGATCAACCGGCCAGCCCGGGCTCTCAACGCGCCCACTAACGCTGGAATCAGCTGCCTTGGATCGACCTGATGATCGTGCCTGCAAAGGACGCAACCGGTGACACCGGGCCGTAGACCTGGTTCGAGGGCGCGCGCCTCGTTTCCGCTCAACCAATAAACGTCAAGCCCAGACCGCTTCTGGTGCTCGAAACGGAAACGTAATCGATCAAGCTCGTCTCGACCGAGAGCTATCAGCAGCGTGCCTTCGTCGCGATAACCGAGCGAGAACCCGGAATCGGTTTCGACGGCATCCCGAAACTTGGGCCATAGAGCCTGGCTCTCAAGACCGAGGGCCAGAAGGTCTTCACCGCCAGGTTCGTGCTCCGCGGCCGCAGCGAGCATGCCGGTCGCAGCAAGGCTAGTACCGGCGCCTACACGGCCTCGGTCAAAAACCGCAACGATGAGACCGCGGCAAGCAAGTCGCCAGGTGATCGACAACCCGACAACACCGCCACCAATCACCGCAACATCAACCTTTGTGGGCAATTGGCTTTCTGAGGCGTCTATCGTGAACGCTGGCGCGAGCCTCTTGCCAATGGAAATTCCAATATCTCTAGCAAGCACCAATTTTTTCTCCACGTTCTTGGCGGAGAGAGGAGTTCGGAGGACCGGGTCGAAATCCAATCCCTAGGCCGTTTCACGGCTCGGCATACATGGCGCCGGCATTGCTTTGTGCATTCTTGGGAGGAAGTGGCATTTGCGGCATCGCGTAGAAGCGGTGTTCATCGCTATCCGCGAGGGAACCGAAGGGTAGCTTTACTTTAATGCCCGTACCCTGCTCGCCGGCCGTTTGCTGGGCGGCCTGCAGTTGTTCGGCCGCCCGTTGGCTCCACGGCAAGACATAAGCGCGCGGCTCCGCGTTATCTTGAAAGCTCAACCAGACATAGATCGCCTGGTTCTCTATAGCGCGCGCGCCTAAGACATCCGCGTCAGCCGCCTGACGCCATTCTAGGCGTACGGGTTTGGGCCTTCCCAGGAGCTCGGCTCCGCCGCCGTAGACGACGGCAATGAGCAGAAGGAATAGCCCGACCGAAAGGATCTGCTGCCAAACCCGCGCGCGCGGCAACACTCCAAAAACAAGCGCGCCAAGCAGAAAGGCGAACAGAAAAGCCGCGAAAGTCATTGACTGGCCACTCGGAGTGCTTTGAATAAGCTGTTCATACTGCCGGTTACAAGTGAACCATGATCATCAAGTCTGAATCGCATCGCCGTTAGTTCCTGATTGTTATGGCGGAGCTCGACCGTCGTTGAAGACAGCTGTTGCGCTGGACCGGTGGTGCTCGTCTTGGCGCTCACGACTACCTTGACTGGAATCGATACACCACTGATCCCCCGATAGAGATGAACATTTACGACGTACTCTCCGGCCGGCATGCCGCGGCTGTAGGCCACTTCATAATTGAGGTCGGTCATGTCGTTTGCTCTGCCGAGGTCGTCGCGCAACAGATTGAATATCTTTCCGTTCGTGTTCGAATAGCCGACGGGCCTATCGCCGGGCGCTTGCACCCACAGATCGACGTCCGCATCAAGAGTGTTCGGCCATTGTATTTCAACGGTAATGTTGCCTGGTGCCTGGACGTCCGCCTCGCTCGACTTGGCCGGCGGGTTCATCACGGTTAGCATAAGCACCGTCATCAGTACGAAGCTTCCCAGCATCAGCAATGCGGTATCGAGCCAGACTGTGAGGGTGTCCTCATCCATCGATGTCACCGAGCAAGCGCAAATTGATCTTCAGCCAAAGATTAACGGTGATGCCAAGCAACGTAGCGTAAAGCGCGACGTACATCCCGTTCACCACTGCACTTATCATTGGCCTGACCGCGCTCGGATCAGCCGCTGCACTTCCGGTCGTGGCCGCGGAAAAGGCGATGATAAGCCCGACGACTGTGCCGAGCAGTCCAAGCCGCACCACGTTGGTGGCGAGCCATTGCACGTCGCGCCAACGATGCAGAAAAACGCAGAACAACCCCAGCAAAGCGATGCCGACGATGATCCAGCACAAGAATGCGTTGTCGCCCTGGAACGGCTTTTGCGCCAAGTTTGCCATCCACAGCCATAGCACGGCAGCGCCGCCGATAGACTGGAGCACAATGTATCGCGCCGCAAAGGCTGCATTGTTGGCGCGATCTGCCGGCCGCGTAATGTTGACCAGTGTTGTATCTGCCGCAAAGCGCCGAGGCCATGTGAGGACCTTGGTGCGATAAATCCCGCGGTCACTGTGAACGGCCCGAACGGACATGACAGCCTCCACTATCGCTTGAGACCGGCTTTGACGAAGATGGGGAGCAGCCGGCTTGAAATGCAATTTAACCGGGCGGAGGAAAATCGCTTCGACCGCTCTGCTCCGATTATCACCTCCCTGCTGCAATCGTGAGCCAGCGTCGAATGTCCACTAAGGGGCCCAAGCGGACTCATCAGTGCAACGGCATACCTGCTCCGGACTCCGAACGCTTCATCGCTAAGAGGCGTTCGAGATTTGCAGCAGGAAACTGACAAATAAAGCACGCCGGTCAAAGCGTATTTTTTCTTTCAAGCTAGAGTGTTTTCCAACCTGATAGTGAGTCGCAGGGGAGCCCGCAGTCGTTTCTCTAACTGGATTATTTGGTGGTTTAATGAGCATGACCATCTCTGCACTCAAGGCAAGCGCCGTCGTTTCCTTCTTTGAGAATGGAAAGCTTAACCTCACCCAGCTCTTCACGCTTGAAGAACTCAACCGTGACCAAGTGGACATCCTGCGCAATTTCAAGGGCAGGTTGCACTAATTGGGGTAGGCAAGCAAAAATGATATTGAGCAAAATGAAACTGCTCGGGGCAGCCGTTGTTGCGTCGGCCGTGATCGTTTCGGTGGCCCTAGCTTGCTTCAACAACGGGGCGGCAACGGCTGATCACGGAAATGCCACCAGTTATGTCGTCGGACCGGACGGCAAATTAATCGGCGCGGCCCCCAACCCGAGCATACGTTCCCAATGGGAGCGGGAAGGTCTTCCTAATTAATCCATAAAGCCTGCGGCAGCAAAAAAAGCCCAAGGCTGCTCGCATTTCAATATCACGATTCGATAAAAACTTTTCTGTATCGCGCGGAGTTCTGCAACGCGCCCGGCCTGACGCTCGAGCGGCCTATTAGTCAATGACGCCGGGCGTCAGCAATTATCGCGCTCGTTGGCATGGCATCACTTGTTTTCGCAGCAACAGCGCTTGACGTTTTGCGCTCACCGATCGGACATTGATGTTGGCGGATCGTGTCCAACTGCAGCAGGTCGTTCTGAACTTGATATTGAATGCTGTCGAGGCAACGAGCTCCGTCATGACGGGCGTGCGAGAACTATCGATCAGTACAGAACAATACCAGTCACGTGACGTCCTCGTAACTGTACGCGATTCCGGCCCGGGGATTGATCTGGAACATGTCGATCGCGTTTTCGATGCCTTCTACACCACGAAATCCAGCGGCGTGGGGATGGGGCTGTCGATTTGCCGGTCGATCATCGAAGCGCACGGCGGCCGCCTTTGGGCAGAGGCGAACGCACTCCGCGGAGCCGCATTTCGGTTCACGTTGCCGCACGCTGAAAAGACACTTATGAATCCCCTTCCTGCGACTAACCAGACTGCAGAGCTAAGCGAAGGCACCGTATGAGACGCTCCTCCTTGATCGGCTTGCTGAGGTAACAAACGACTCCATCGTCTAGCGCGTGCTTCCGCTCAACGTCATCGGGACGGCCAGTAACGAGGATGGTGGGAAAGGAGAGCCCCATATCGATCAGGTGCTTGTAAAGCTCCACTCCGGACATCTTGGGCATGTGAACGTCAGCGATCAAGCATGCGGTTTCGGCGAGACGAGTGGAGGCCAGGAAAGCGGCCGCCGAAACGAAATCTTCGACAGCATAACCCAACGACGTGACGAGCCTCCCTATGGACGCGCGAAAGAATTGATCATCGTCAACAACCGAAACAAGTAACGCTTTTGGCATGCGGTCTCCGGCGAGTTTGCTCAAAACTCGAGAATCGTCGCCCCCTTTGATGGGTTCCATAACTTTTGCCAGAGGATACCCCCCGAGCAACATCCGTGCGCGTAACCTTTGGCTCGAGCCGTAAACTTTTAGCTTACACACTAGCCCTTGGCGGAGGGCGGGGCATTCGATTAAATTTCGCCCCAGCCGGGCAGTGCGCAGACTTAGTTACGAAATGAGACATAGGTTCATTTCGGTGCCGTGAGCAGCAGCGATGCCTGAAGGAAAAGCAACTGTTCTGATCATCGATGACGACGCGGCCCATCGAGCTTCCGTTGCGCGCCTGCTCGAAACGGTCGACTTGGCCAGCCAACAGTTTGCATCCATTGCGGATTTCCTCGCCTCCGATCTGCCGGATGCCCCCACCTGCCTAGTGCTCGACGTTCGATTGCCAGAACGAAGCGGTCTTGATCTTCAGCGTGATTTGGCAGCGGCGAACCGAGCACTTCCAATCATTTTCATCACCGGGCACGGTGACATCCCTATGTCGGTGCGGGCTATAAAGAACGGGGCCATTGAGTTCTTGACGAAGCCGTTCCGTGACCAGGAGCTGCTGGACGCCATTCAGCTTGGCCTCTCTCGCGACCGTATGCGCCGGGAGAGTGAGAAGGCCGTTGCCGTCCTGAAGGAGCGCTTTGGCTCTCTCACTCCAAGGGAGCGCGAAATCATGATTCAGATCGCGCAGGGACGCCTTAGCAAACAGATTGCTGGCGATATTGGCATCGCCGAACCGACCGTGAAGGTGCATCGCAGCCGTCTGATGCGAAAAATGAAGGCCGGTTCAGTGTCCGAACTCAGCAGAATGGCAGATAAGCTCAAGTTGGTTGTTGATAAGCCGCAAAGCTCCTGAACCGCGCATCAAAGCTTATATTTCGTGCGGCCCGCATACGCGCCGCACCGAGGGCCCGCCACCCCCTGCAGGCCTGCCATTCTCAACTTTCTGCGGTCTTCCTGAACTAACAAAGCCGTCCGCCGGCAAGGGCCGGCGCTTATCCGGCCTCTAAAACAAACGTTTAGGCATCGAAACCATATCGTCGTTCCACACAACCCGCGTGCAATGGATAGCCCAAAGCAAAAGGGACACTGTTTGACCCATTCTATCGCCGGACCGACGCCATCAAATTTTCTCGAGGGTTCGATATGGAACGATCAGAAGATACAGCGCTCGATGCTTCGGCTCCAAGCGAGCCGCAGTTCGATTGCTTAGCCACCAGCCTGATTCAGCTTCTTGAGACTGCGAAACAAGATCTCGAGCGCGATCGGCCGGCGGCGAAGGCGTTGCTGGCAAAAGCGTCATCCATTCTGCAATTGGCGGTCGACCGTCGTTCGGGCGCTAACGGCTCTGGAGCGGGTGGGTTGGCGGGCTGGCAGATAGCGCGAGTTCGAGCTTTCATTGACGAGAATTTACACCGGACCATCCACACCAGGGACCTCAGTGCAGTCGCGCGGCGAAGCGCAGCACATTTCGCACGTTCGTTCAAACACACCTTCGGAGAATCGCCGCACGCTTACGTGATGAGAAGACGATTGGAAAAGGTTTGTCATCTGATGATGACCAGTTCGGATTCTTTGAGCCAGATAGCGCTGAGTGCGGGATTTTCGGATCAATCACATTTGTGCAAACGCTTCAAACAAGCGCTTGGTCAAAGTCCATCCAACTGGCGGCGCGAACGCGAAATCTTTGGCAGCCCCAGCTCTCACGAGCCAGGAAGGTCTGAGGGAAATGGACATGGCTCGCGAGAGAGAAATGGTTCTGTCGATCGACAGCAAGCTCGTGAGAAAATGCATGAAAATCGTTCCAGTCCGCAACCTGTTTTATCTTCAACGGACTGAGCTCACTCAGGCCCGGCGATGGAGTATCGCATGAGCGTTATCGAAACATTCACTGGTCCAGCACAATTTCCGGCTCACATAAGGTTCGTGGTCGTTAACAACCGCGTGCCGCGGGCGGATGCGCTATGTGCCCTGTGCGGCACGAAAATCGAGCAAGCCTACGTTCACGAACTGCAGACGCGCTTTGTCTACTGCGACGCACAGTGCTTTGCAGGATACCAAAAGATGATGGTGCCAGCTCGCGCGAGGAGAGTGCGATGAAATGTTCAAACCTAAACTGCAGTCACAGGATCGGCCTTGTGTCGTATCAACGCGGCTGGTTTGATAAACGGCGGTTTTGTTCAAAGAAATGTCGAGACGATTTCACAGTCGAGAGGCCGAGACCCAGACCTAGCCAGCAGGAACACCTCGCCGGCAGCTACTTCAATTGGTTATTCGCGAACGCCACGTCGCAAGCTGCTTCGAGTGACTATTCGCCGAAATTGGCGCAAAGGCCCTCTCCAGCGCATTGGCGGTAGGCCTAGAAGTTTAGCGAGAATAAGAGTCGAGTCGCCAATGTCCGCTTTGGGTCAAAAGCCGACATTCTGCGATGTCCAAGCAATGTCCTCATTACCCACAAAAAAGCGGAAATTCGGCGGCGCGATTGGAATGCCCGCCAGAAGCGGACATGTCCGTGCAACGGCATAACCGCTCCGGACTTCGAACAAGCTCTTCCCACTCTGTTTCGTTTGTCTCGGTTATTTGGGACAGGCGTTTCATCGCCAAGAGGCGCTCGAGATTGCAGCAAAGAAGTGACAAATAAAGCACCCCGGTCAAAGCGTATTTTTTCTTTCAAACTAGAGTGTTTTCCAACCTGAGAGTGGGTCGCCGGTCCGAAGAACTTTGAAGACCACACCTATTAGTTGACCTTGGAGCAGGGACAATATGCGCGGCTTAGTTGCGGCGGTTCTGAGTATTGCTTTCGGGTCTGTGGCCTTGGGGACGCCAGCCCGGGCGACCGATGCGCTGCCAATGAATTTCATTCTTCGCTATGAGGCCACTGCGGAAAGCTGTGGTGCGAAATGTCGTGTGCTTGTTGTTGCAACCGGCATCATTACTGCTGAAACGCCGCGCCAATTTGCATTGTTCGCGCAGGCCCATGATCTGACTAGGGCGACTGTCGTGCTCAACTCCGAAGGTGGTTCGGTAGAAGGGGCCATCGCTTTGGGTCGTGCAATCCGGCAATTTGGGCTCGACACTACTGTCGGCCGAGTGATCGACCTCAAAGAAGAACAGCAGGATGCTGCTCGAGCTGAGCTTTCATCGGATGCGGACTGCAGCTCTATGTGTGCATTCGTGCTCATCGCCGGCCTGCACCGGTCGGTACTGCCCCAGGCGCGCGTCATGGTTCATGGCATTTGGCTCGGTGACCGCCGCGAAGATGCGCAGTCTGCAAGCTACTCGGCGGATGATCTCGCGCTTGTTCAGCGCGACATTGGACGGCTTGTGCAATACACCAGCGAGATGGGCGGATCGATGGAATTGCTGGAACTGGCATTGCGGATTCCGCCGTGGGAGCCTATGCATCGCCTAACGGGGCCGGAAGTTCGGTCCATGCGGATTGATACCAACGCTAATCCGACCCTCGCCAAAGTCGCAGAAAAATAAACGCACGGCCTTGCCGCGGGAAGCATGTCTCTGCGTCATTTTCGAACGCATCCGTTTTGGGTCATTAGCGGACATTCTGCGATGTCCGAGGTATGTCCGCTTTGCCCCCGAAAGCGGACATGTGCAGTGCAACTCGGTATGTCCGCTAAGGGCCCATAGCGAACTCTTCTGCGAGCTCGCACGCCAGCATCACCTCTGAAAACGAACGCGCGTCACTTGTGCCGGCGCTTCCGTAACTCATGCTTTAGCCGAAAAGCAGGCGAGCAAAAATAGAGGCCCTCTTGGCTTGACCAGACTCATAAGCATGCTTAATATATGTATACTTAACTTCTGCCGTACTTCGTCTGGTCCCCCGAGCGATCGCCGGCAGATCCAGAGAGCCGCCAACATCGTCGCCCCCTTGGCAGCTCTCCCCATCATTTGTGAGGCGGAACCGATGCCCGATTTCGAAAACGACCTGCTGATCCTGCTTTCCGACGTTGCCCGCCACTGCCGCACCTACGGCAACCAGCTCGCCCAGAAGCACGGCGTGACGCTTGCCCAGTTGATGATCGTGGCGCGGTTAGAGCGGGAGCCGGACATCTCCCAGAACGAACTGGCGGCAATCACCGAGCTTTCGCCCATGACCGTCGCTCGTCTGGTTGACCGGCTCGAGGAACTCCGTCTCGTCAAGCGCTGCGCCGATCCCAAGGACCGGCGCATGTGGCGTTTGCGGCTAATGCCTGCCTCGGCGCCGCTGGTGCGGGAGATCAGGAGCCTCCGAGCCAAGCTTTATCGCACCTCGACAAAAGGGATCGATGCCTCCGTCCTTGACGCGATGGCAGGCGGTCTACGGCAGATGAAGGAAAACGTCAGCAACCAGTTGGTCGCTGAATATGCGTAGGAGCGTTCCATGTTGACGGCACAGCGCATCGAACATTCGGTTGAGAGCAATGAGCGTCTCGAAACGTCGTCCGACGCTAAGCCGTCTGTACCGCGGCCTGCCAGAAGCGAGGTGCCCCAAAAAGAGCACGCTCCAGCAAGAGAGCAGCCGAAGCGCGAGAGAGAAAACTCGCCTGAGCGAATCGTTCATTTCCCGCAGTGGAAACGTCGGACCGCATTCGCACTGCTGCCGATCGCTCTGATTGCCGGGGCTTACTGGTACGTCACCGGCGGGCAGATCATGTCGACCGACAACGCGTATGTTGAGGCCGACAAGGTCGGCATCTCGACCGATGTCTCCGGCATCGTGCAGGATGTGGACGTCACCGAAAACCAGCACGTTCAAGCCGGGCAGGTCCTCTACCGACTCGATGCTCATCAATTCAGAATCGCCGTCGATAACGCCAAGGCCAATCTCGCGCAGACCGCCCTGACGATCGAATCAATGAAGCGGGATTACCGCCGCATGCTGAGCGATATCGACGCGCAGCAGGCCCAGGTCGAGCTCGATCAGGCTACCTTTGATCGCTACGCGACGCTGGTGAAATCGGATAGCGTGTCCAAAGCCAGCTACGATCAGGCGCGTTTTGCGCTTCAAGCCGACAAGAGCAAGGTCACCTCGCTGAAGCAACAGGCCGAGGTTCAGCTCGCAAGGCTCGCCGGCAACCCCGACATTCCCGTCACCGAACATCCGCAATACTTGCAGGCCAAGGCGCAGGTCGATGAGGCACAACGCCAGTTTGACCACACAATCGTAAAGGCTCCCTTCGCGGGCATCGTCACGAACGTGCCGGCGATCGCGCCAGGCAAATACCTGCAGGCCTCCACCACCGCCTTTTACCTCGTCGCCACCGATCACGTCTGGATCAATGCAAATCCGAAGGAGACCGAACTGACCCATGTGTTGACCGGGCAGCCGGTCACGGTAACCGTGGACACCTACCCCCATCTGGAATGGCACGGCACGGTCGAGAGCATCAGCCCGGCCGCGGCGCAGGAATTCCAGCTTCTGCCGGCGCAGAACACCAGCGGCAATTGGGTCAAGGTCGTACAGCGTATCCCCATGCGTGTGCGCGTTGATACGAACGACGAGAGCCGCCCCCAGTTGCGGGCGGGGATGAGCGTCGAGGTTGGCGTCGATACTGGCCATGCGCGGGGCGTGCCGCACTTCCTGGCTGCGCTCCTCGGCTGGAAACGCGGGAGCGTGTGATGGCTGCAGCGCGCCGGGACGCTGGCAATCGGGCGGCGATCACAATCTGCGTCATTCTCGCCACCCTCATGCAGGCGCTCGACAGCACCATCGCCAACGTCGCCCTTCCGCACATGCAGGGCAGCGTCTCGGCGACGCAGGATCAAATCAATTGGGTACTGACCTCCTATATCGCAGCCGCCGCGATCATGACGCCGCCGACCGGCTATCTAGTCAATCGCTTTGGGCTCAAGCGGCTCTTCCTCACGGCCGTTGCCGGCTTCACGATCGCCTCGATGCTCTGCGGCATAGCCAATTCGATCGTTGAAATCGTGCTGTTCCGTGTTCTGCAAGGCGTGTTCGGCGCTCCGCTGGTCCCGCTTTCACAATCGGTGCTGATGAATATTTATCCGCGCGAGCGCCAGGGCTTCGCGATGGCGCTGTTTGGCCTGGGCGTGATGGCCGGTCCCATTCTCGGCCCGGTCCTGGGCGGCTGGCTGACCGAGAATTACAGCTGGCGGTACGTTTTCTATATCAACCTGCCTGTAGGCATTCTCGCTTTTCTCGGCATGACCATCTTTCTGCGGGACTCGGCGCGCAATGCAACTGAGAAGCTCGATTGGTTTGGCTTCGGCACGTTGAGTGTGGCCATTGGCGTCTTCCAGATTCTGCTCGACCGCGGCGAGCAGAAGGACTGGTTCGGTTCCGGTGAGATATGGATCGAGGCCATCGTTGCTGGCTCGGCCTTCTATCTCTTTCTCGTCCATACATTCACAAGCGATGAGCCTTTTATCAGACCTGCTCTATTCCGTGACCGCAATTTCGTCGCCGGCACTCTCTTTATCGCCGTTGTTGGTCTCACCTACTACGCTTCGTTGGCGCTGCAACCTCCTTACCTCCAGGATCTCATGGGTTACCCGGTCGTCACCGCTGGTCTGGTGATGGGCCCGCGAGGCTTCGGTACGATGGCCGCCATGCTCGTCGTCGGCAGGCTTACCGGACGGTTCGACACGCGCCTGCTTTTGGGCATTGGCATTGGCCTCAATGCCTGGGCCTTCTATGCCATGACGGGTTGGACGCCTGATGTCTCACAGACTCAAATCATTGTTGTTGGGATCGTGCAAGGTGCCGGGCTCGGCTTTCTCTTCGTACCGCTCAGTTCAGTGAGCTTGGCGACATTACCCGCAGAGCGACGCACCGAAGGCGCGGGTGTCTATAACTTGGCGCGCAACATCGGCTCAAGTGTCGGCATTTCCGTCGTCAACGCACTGCTCACGAGCAATACGCAGGTGAATCACGCTGAGATCGTCGCGCATGTGAGCGCCATCAATCGAAACTTCGACAACCCAATGGTGGCGCAGTTCTGGGATCCGGTGTCGGCGGCGGGTCGAGCGGCGCTCGATGCGGTCATTACGCGACAGGCGCAGATCATCGCTTATATTGACGACTACAAGCTGTTGATGATCGCGATGCTCGCCGTCATCCCGCTGCTGATCATCTTCAAGAAGTCTGCCGACAACAGCCGAGGCCGACAAGGGCATCGACCTCTCATCTCGCCGCTGGAGAAACTGTACCGATCGGTTGGATTGCGGTGGGAAATCCAGCCCAGGTGCTGCCGCCAGGCGAGCATGAGCGGTGTCGGATTTGCGACCGACCGCACTGGCAATGCAACAGCAAATTACGCGAGGGCAAATACGCTTAAAGGTCGCCGTTCCGCGGACCCCCCGGTTTAGGCGTTTTCTTGTAGGACCCAAACGACCCGCAGCCTCGAATGTCCGCTCTTCGGGGTAAAGCAGACATGGCCTTTTGCGGAATTTCGCTTTCGCGGTCGCTATTGGGTGTAAAGCGGACATCGCTTTTTGCGGCGCAAATGTCTGCTTTTGACCCAAAGCGGACATTGGCCAACCCCCGTCTGAGGGCATATCCGCCTTTTTTTAGTGTGCTACGTTGAGCCGATACGGTGCCTTGTCCTGAGCCTCGGAGGAGGCAATGAGACGGCGCGACTTCATCACAATTCTTGGCAGCGCAGTGGTCACTTGGCCGCTCTTCGCCCACGCGCAGCAGGGCGAGCGGATGCGGTTCATCGGCGTGCTCACGCCTTTGCCCGCCGACCATCCGGATGCTCAGGCACGTCACGCGGTATTTCTCCAAGCCTTGAGGCAATTGGGTTGGACAGAAGGTGGTAACGTGCGCATCGAGGCCCGCTGGTCCGCTGGTGATCCCG
>Ga0209382_10002617_pt1 | contig 25806 bp, 27 predicted proteins | sample SoiMetdeltSBSDD5_FD_187599 | JGI IMG/M metagenome (GOLD analysis project Ga0209382, IMG submission 187599) | Bulk soil microbial communities from a Populus tree surrounding site in Tennessee, USA - Soil MetaG P. deltoides SBSDD5 (SPAdes) (version 2) | ecosystem: Environmental > Terrestrial >... | reverse complement strand
ATTCAAGAACATCATGCATCGCAAGGGCCGCCAGGATAAGGCGCGCTCCAAGCTGTTCGGCAAGCTCGCACGCGAAATTACTGTGTCGGCCAAGCTCGGCCTGCCCGATCCAGCTTTCAATCCCCGGCTGCGGGCGGCTGTCCTGGCGGCGCGGGCCGAAAATATGCCGAAGGACAATATCGAGCGGGCGATCAAGAAGTCGCAGGGCGCCGAAACCGAAAATTACGACGAAATCCGGTACGAGGGATATGGCCCGAGCGGTGTTGCGGTGATCGTCGAGGCTCTGACCGACAATCGCAACCGCACCGCCGGCGAAGTGCGCGCGATCTTCTCCAAGAATGGCGGCAACCTTGCCGAAACCGGCGCGGTGTCGTTCATGTTCAGCCATGTCGGCGTAGTCGAATACGACGCCAAAGCTGCAAGCGCGGATGCCATACTGGAAGCGGCGATCGATGCGGGCGCCGAGGATGTGGCGTCAAACGAGGACGGACATCAGGTCATCACCACTCCAGACACACTGAACGACGTTACCAAGGCGCTCGAAGCCAGGTTTGGCGAGCCCCGCAGGTCGTCAATGTTATGGAAGCCGCAAAATACGGTTGCGCTCGACGACGAAGCCGGCGAGAAGGTTTTGAAACTGATCGAATCGCTCGACGACAGCGATGATGTCCAGAACGTCTACGCGAATTTCGAAGTATCGGATGCGTTGGTCGCCAAAATGAGCAGCTGAGACCTACCCATTCGGGTGGCGGAAGTCAGCACTTTAATCGTTCATCTGATCAGCCATCGAACTCCAGAATGTAAAGTCCCGCATTGTAGTCGGTTGCGTAAATCAAGCCCTTCGCATCCACAAAAACATCAGCGGACTGGATGACGCGTGCCCGGTTGGGACGCGTGTCAGCGAGGGTCACTGGCTGCGGCGGCACCAGCGCGCCGACTTCCCTGGGCGCGAATGGATTGGAAATGTCGAACGCACGGATGCCGGCGTTCTGATAGGTCGCGAACACAAGCTGCGAACTGACGAAGCTGCCGGGCCGGTTCTCGTGGATATTATGTGGGCCGAAATGACCGCCTTTTGCTCTGTAGTCGGTTTCGGTCGGTGTGGGGAAAGTGGAAATGCTGACCGGGTTTTCGCGTGCGCGGTTATCGAACACCCAGATCAGTTTCAACCCGTCTTCCTGGTGGTCGAGTACGGCTTCGTCGAGCACGATTAGAAACTCGCGATCCGGCAGCGGTAGACAATTATGCGTGCCGCCACCGAACGGCGGCGACCAGTTCTTGTGTACGATCAGTTGCGGCTTTGCGCGGTCGGCAACGTCAAGCACCACCATTCCAGCATCGCGCCAGGCGGCATAAGCGGTATCCCCGTGGATGATGGCGTGGTGCAAGCCATAGCGGCGCGTCGGTGCCCATGATGGCGTTTCGCCAGCCGCCAGGTTCATTCCGGCAATCCACCAGCGCCCGACTTCCCGTGGCTGCGTCGGGTCGCTCATGTCGACGGTCATGAAGATGTAGTCGGTAAAGCCGTCGAGCAAAACCGATACATAAGCCCAGCGTCCGCCGGTGTACCAGATACGATGAATGCCGCCGCCTTCGACCGGCATGAAACCGATGCGGCGGGGATTTTCCGGCGCCGAAATATCGTACACCGCCAGACCGGCACTCCAGTCCCGCTTTCGTTTTGCTTCGGCGGTGCCGACGGTCTTGCCAAGCGCTCCGCTGTAATACGCACGTTCGTCGGCAAATTCCGCGGCAGCAAACATGTCCTTGGCGTGAATGACGAGCAGGAGATCGTCATGCACCTGCAAATGGATATTCCACGTGTTCGCCGGTGCCGGAATGTAGTTCACCGCGCGCGGCTTTTTCGGGTCCCGCACATCGATGATGGAAAATCCTTTGGAAAACATGTGGCCGACATAAGCAAATCCGCGATGCACCATCACCTGCACGGCGTCGGGCCGGCCACCCTGATCGGAGTGCCCGACAATGCGCATGTTGCGCGCGTAGTCCGGTTTCGGCGGCTCATTCATTTGTAGGCGTCGAGAAAATGCGGCACCGCAATCCAGTCGAGCATGGCCCCGTCATTCTGCAGCAGATCGTGCATGCGGCGGTCTTCCTCAGTCTTGAGGTTGACGCCGAGATGCGTGCCAAGCTTGCGCCCGTGCAGCACGATATCGTTGCCGATCGGCAGACGCTCGGCGTTGTAGGCCTGCAGTGCAGCGTCGATGTCATCGTGATCGCGCAAGTGTTTCGCCAGAGCCTGCGCATCGGTGCCTGCCTTGGCCATTCCGAATCCCATATGGGGGCGAGCATTCGCTGCCGCGTCGCCGACCATAGCGACACGACCGAATACGATTGACGGGGCCGTGAAATCGTAGATCGGGGTAATGAACGGCTGTTTGATCTTCATCAGCGCGTCGAGCAGGACGGACGGCAAAATCTCGCGCGCATCCTTGTACATGTCCGCAATCAAATCCTTGCGGATCAGCGGCGGCGGCACTGAATATTCGTGCTGCACGCCGTTTTCGTCCACGTTCATCTCGCGCAGCTTCGCGCTATCCGCGACGCGATACCAGATGAAATTGAAACGGCGCTTGCCTGGCCGCAGATCGTTGTCGAAACCCGAGATTGGGTAAGTGATCACCTGCTGTTGCTTTGGCAGGTAAAACGTGAACAGGGGATAGATGGTGCGGAGCGTCTCCGACGCGAGATCGGCTTCGTTCGGCGCCCCGCGCCAGATGTAATAACCGGCATAGATTGGCTGTACCTGCGGCGCCATTTGCGCGCGCACGCTCGAACGAATGCCGTCACCGCCCACCAGAATGTCCGCATATTCGATGCGGCCACCGGAAAACTGCACGCGCACGCCTCGTTCGTCCTGATCGACGCGCTCGAAGTTCCAGCCAAGGTGATAATGCGCTTCATCGATGGTCGCGCGCAGCAGCCGCTGCAGCCGATCCCACGAGGTGAGTATTTGCCTCAGCGGGCGCTCGTGGGTGATACGGCCTTCACGGTCGATGGCAATGCGCCTGGGAACCTCGATCCCAAGGTCCTTTGTGCCGGCACCGCTTGCTTCCAGGGTTTCCAGCAGCTCCGGGTGACCGGTAATTCCCGCGCCGCGCCCGACAAGTTCAATGCTGGAGCGCTCATAGACGTCCACGTCCCACCCGATCTGGCGCAGGAAAGCAGCGGAGAACAGCCCGGACATCGAGCCGCCAATAATAACGGCCCGTCGCCTGGCGCGGCGAGGTGAGGAAGAACCCGGCATGCCTGGCGATCCTAATGCAAACACATCCGAAATTCCGAATCGGGCTTCGGATTCAAACCGGCGGATCAGCGGTGGAGACGAGCGATTTCGGTCCTAGGCTGCGGACGAGTGCGGGGCTATCAACGAAGCCATGGCCCGGCATCCGATTCGCATTCTCGGCATCGACCCGGGGCTCCGCCGAACCGGCTGGGGCCTCATCGAAGCCGACGGCAATCGACTCATCCATATCGCCTGCGGCTCGCTGGAGACCAACGAGCGCGCCGAGCTCGGCACTCGCCTGCTGGCGATACATGACGGGCTGATCGCGGTCATCGAGCAGTATCAGCCACACGAGGCCGCGGTGGAGGCCACTTTCGTGAACGCCAATGCGGCCGCCACCTTGAAGCTCGGGCAAGCGCGCGGCATCGCCATGCTTGTGCCGGCCAAGGCGGGGCTGACCGTCGCCGAATACGCGCCGAACGTCATAAAGAAGACGGTGGTCGGAGCCGGCCACGGGGAGAAGATGCAGATCCGCATGATGGTCGGCGTGCTGCTGCCGAGGGCCGACCCAAAGAGCGATGACGCTGCGGACGCGCTGGCGATCGCGGTGTGCCACGCGCATCATCGGACGAGCGTGGCATTGAGAGTGGCTGCATCATGATCGGGAAGCTCAAGGGTATCGTCGACAGCTACGGTGAGGATTACATCATCCTCGACGTGAATGGCGTCGGCTATCAGGTTCATTGCTCGGCGCGCACCCTGCAGGCGCTGCCATCGCCAGGCGAGGCCGCCGCTCTGTCCATCGAGACTTATGTGCGCGAAGACCAGATCAAGCTGTTCGGATTCGGCAGCGACATCGAACGCGAATGGTTCCGGCTGCTGCAGACGGTGCAGGGCGTCGGGGCCAAGGTCGCGATGTCCGTTCTTGGCACGTTGAAGGCTTTCGAACTGGCGTCAGCGGTCGCCATGCGGGACAAGGCAATGGTGGCGCGCTCGCCCGGCGTCGGCCCAAAGGTGGCCGAGCGCATCGTGACCGAATTGAAGGACAAGGTGCCTGCCTTTTCCAATATCGATCCTGCGGTCGTGCATCTTGCCGGTGCGCTCGATGAGAACCGTGCACCAAGGCCCGTCGCCGATGCCGTATCCGCTCTCGTCAATCTGGGCTATGGCCAGCTGCAGGCTGCTGCTGCAATCGCTGCCGCGGCGCGCAATGCCGGCGAAGGAGCCGATACCGCCACGCTCATCCGGCAGGGCCTGAAGGAGCTGGCCAAATGAACAACCCCCACCGGCTCGTGACAGCCGATAAGCGCGACGACGACGCTGAGACTTCGCTGCGCCCGCAGCGGCTCGACGAATTCGTTGGCCAGGAACAGGCGCGAGCCAATCTCAAGGTATTCATTGAAGCGGCGCGCGCCCGCAAGGAGGCGCTCGACCATGTGCTGTTTGTCGGCCCACCGGGGCTTGGAAAGACGACGCTGGCGCAGATCCTGGCGCGGGAACTTGGCGTCAACTTTCGCGCCACATCCGGTCCGGTGATCGCCAAAGCGGGCGATCTCGCCGCGCTGCTGACCAATCTCGAGCCGCGCGACGTGCTGTTCATCGACGAGATCCATCGCCTCAACCCGGCGGTCGAGGAAATCCTGTACCCGGCCATGGAGGATTTTCAGCTCGACCTGATCATCGGCGAGGGTCCGGCGGCGCGTTCAGTCAAGATCGATCTTTCGCCGTTTACGTTGATTGGCGCCACCACCCGCGCCGGCTTGCTAACCAACCCGCTGCGTGACCGCTTCGGCATTCCGGTGCGGCTCAATTTCTATTCCGAGAGAGAGCTCGAAGAGATCGTCAATCGCGGGTCGCGCGTTCTCGGCATCGGTATCGCGCCCGACGGCGCCAACGAGATTGCGCGCCGCGCCCGCGGCACGCCGCGCATCGCGGGTCGTCTTCTGCGCCGCGTGCGTGACTTCGCCCATGTCGAAGGCGCAAGAGCCATCGATCGAAAGGTGGCCGACCGCGCGCTGTTCGCGCTCGAGGTGGATGCCGCGGGTCTCGACGCCATGGATCGGCGTTACCTTACGACCATCGCATCGAACTATGGCGGCGGTCCCGTGGGCGTCGACACTCTTGCAGCCGCGCTATCGGAGCCGCGCGATGCGATCGAAGACATCATCGAGCCGTTTCTCATTCAGAAAGGTTTTCTGCAGCGGACGCCGCGCGGGCGGCTGCTTACCGGATTCGCTTTCCAGCACCTTGGCTTGCCCGAGCCGACCCGCGATCCCGCCCAGTTTGGGCTCTTCTCGGGAGAGGATGAGTGACCGGGCGGGTGATTAGTGTTGTGGCCGCTTTGATCCGCGACCGAGATGGTCGCGTCCTGCTGGTCCGCAAACGCGGGACTTCGGCTTTCATGCAGCCCGGCGGCAAGCGCGATGACGGCGAAAACGATGTGACCGCTCTCTCACGCGAGATTGCCGAAGAACTGGGCTGTCGTGTGATGACCAATAGCGCGCAGGCGCTTGGCGTGTTCGATTGCGCAGCCGCCAACGAGCCGGGCTTTCTGGTGCGCGCCGCGGTGTATGCCGTCGACGTCGAAGGCGCAATTGAACCTGCTGCGGAGATTGATCAGGTTGTTTGGGTCGATCCGCGAGCTTTGCCTGATTTGCCGTTCGCCCCGCTCACGCGCGACCATGTGCTACCCTTGGCGCGGATGCGCCGTATTAATTGGCAACAATGACACATCTCGACGGCGAAATCCGCGATGGCCGGCATCATCAGGCCGTGCGCGTGTATTACGAGGACACGGATTTTTCCGGCGTCGTTTATCACGCAAGTTATCTGCGCTTCATGGAGCGTGGCCGCACCAATTATCTCCGGCTGATCGGCGCCGACCATCGCGCCCTGTTCGAGCTGGCCGAGAAAGAAGCGCCTGGGTTTGCTTTTGTTGTGCGCCACATGAGCATCGATTTCAGAAAACCGGCGTACATGGATGACGTGCTCGACGTCGTTACTTCGCCCGAGGAAGTGAGAGGCGCTTCGGTAACGCTCAATCAGAAGGTAATGCGCGGCGAGGACCTTCTGGTCGAGGCGCACGTGCAGGTCGCCTTTGTTTCCGGCGGCCGCGCCAAGCCGATTCCGAAGCCGTTGCGCATCGCCATGAAAGCGGATCAGGAATCGGGCGGCGTTGCCTGAGGCGCCGTGCTATCGTTCGCATATGAGTTATAGTTTCGCGATCTTCGACACCGCGATCGGTTCGTGCGGCATCGTGTGGAGTGCGCGCGGCATTGCCGGCGTGCAGATCCACGACGGCAGCGAGCGCGCGACCCGCGCGCGTCTGTTGCGCCGTTTCGCCGCGGCACAGGAAACGCTCCCTCCGGCGCCTGTGCAGCAGGCGATCGACGGCATCACTTCGCTGTTGCGCGGCGAGAAGCGCGATTTGAGAGATGTGACCGTCGATGCTGGCGATCTGCCGGAGTTCAATCGCAAGGTTTATGACATCGCGCGCACGATCCCACCGGGCTCTACGCTGACTTACGGAGAGATCGCGGAACGCCTTGGTGACAAGTTGCTCGCGCGCGACGTCGGACAGGCCCTCGGGCAAAATCCGATTCCTTTGATCGTTCCTTGTCATCGTGTGCTGGCCGCCGGCGGCAAAACCGGTGGTTTCTCGGCGCCCGGCGGCGTGGTCAGCAAGCTGCGCCTCCTCACCATCGAGGGTGCACAGCCGAACGGCCCCACGCTGTTCGACAATCTGCCTCTTTCCGCGAGACGTCGCCGGCGCGTGTAAGCCCGCATCGACGGGCGAGCGGGACTCATGTTAATCCCATTCACATGAAATGGGGCAGGCGCGCCGAACCGCGTGGCTATCACCACGGCAATCTGAAAGAGGCCCTGGTGCGGGCCGCGCTCGAATTGATCGCCGAGAAAGGTCCGGCGGGATTTACCTTCGCCGACGCAGCGCGCTGGGCCGGCGTGAGCCCGGCAGCGCCATATCGCCATTACCGCGACCGCGACGCACTGCTCGCCGATGTGGCGCGCCGGGGTTTTGAGCAATTCGCAAATGCGCTCGCGAAGGCATGGGAGGACGGCCGACCGGACGTGATGACCGCGTTCGACCGGCTTGGCAAAACCTATCTCGCTTTTGCCAAGCGCGAACCGGCCTACTATTCGGCGATGTTCGAAGCCGGCGTTGCTCTCGATACTGATCGCGAGTTGCGCGAAGCGAGCGAAAATGCATTCGCCGTGCTGCGCGCGGCTGCGGAGAAGCTGGTCGCGCTAATGCCGCCGCAAGGCCGTCCGCCGGCATTGATGGTCGCGCTGCATGTTTGGGCAATGACGCACGGTATTGCATCGCTGTTCGGGCGCGGGGATGCGACGCGGCGAGCACTGCCGATGTCACCGGAAGAACTGCTTGAGGCGGCTGTGCTGATTTACCTGCGCGGGCTCGGGCTGCCGCAAGGACGATCGCGATAACTGTCCGGTCTGAAAGGCGTGACAGACGAGGCAATTGGAACCCGGACTAACCGCGACTTTTTCGCGCAGCACTGGCGCAAGAGCGGCACGCCACCCATTTTCGTTTCCGCGCCGCTTGACAGAGGCGTCGTCGCAGCCTACCTATGTAAATGTTATTTACATTCACGCGAGGTCGACAATGCCCATCACCGCGCAACTCGATGCCTTAGGAAAACCCGCCTGGATCGCGTTGATCATCCTTGGCTTCATGATCTGGTGGCCGCTTGGGATTGGTGCCCTCGCTTTCACCATCGGGAGCGGAAGAATGGGTGGCGGACAGCAGCATTGGCAGAACAAGATCGATCGCATGCAGCGCAAGATGGATTGGATGCGCTCCCGTGTGAGCGGCGCTCCCTGGGGCGGTTCCTGGGGTAATCCTTGGGCCTACGCGTCCTCCAGCGGCAACCGTGCGTTCGATGACTACCGCGCCGACACCTTCCGCCGGCTTGAGGAAGAGCAGCGCGAGTTCCGCGAGTTCCTTGAACGTCTTCGATTGGCGAAGGATCGGGCCGAGTTCGACCAGTTCATGGCCGAGCGTCGAAACCGACAAACTCCCGACGCAAGCCAAGCCCAGACCTGAATTTCTCCAAAGGCCGCCTGAAAGGGCGGCCTTTGTGTCTGGGATCAGCCCGCCACGAGGGTAACGAGTCTTTAACCCCAATCAGCGCTGTTATGGGCCACAAGCCCGCTTGCGCGCCCAAGTTTGGCCAAGTTTCGCGGGGATTTCGTAGGTACCGGTGGACGGGACCTAGGAATTTCGCGAGATAGTCGGCTTCGGCTTAGCGCGTGGGCGGGATCGTCGCGCGCGCCTGTTGATTGCCGAGTTTGCGCCGCGCCGGTTCGACCCACGGGATCGGATTGAGCGGAAAGGACGTGCCTATGAATCCTGCCGACATGGCACAGTCGGTGCTCCCGCTGTCCTCTTCCGATCTGTCGTTGTTCACGCTGTTCTGGAATGCCCACTGGGTCGTCAAGACCGTGATGGTCGGTCTCTTGATCTGCTCGGTCTGGGTCTGGGCGATCGCGATCGACAAAACCGTGCTTTACGCGCGGACGCGTCGGGCCATGGACCGCTTCGAGCAGGCATTCTGGTCCGGCCAGTCTCTCGACGAACTCTACCGCGCGCTCTCGTCGCGGCCGGCGCATTCGATGGCGGCCTTGTTCGTGGCGGCAATGCGGGAATGGAAACGCAGCTTTGAAGGAAACGCCCGCACGATCGGCGGCCTGCAGATGCGCATCGAAAAGGTCATGGAGGTAACGATTGCCCGCGAGGTGGAGCGGCTCGAGAAGCGCCTGCTCGTTCTTGCCACCGTCGGCTCCGCCGGGCCTTTTGTCGGATTGTTCGGCACGGTCTGGGGCATCATGACAAGCTTTCAGTCGATCGCGGCGTCAAAGAATACGTCTTTGGCCGTGGTTGCCCCCGGCATCGCCGAGGCGCTTTTCGCGACCGCGCTGGGCCTTGTGGCTGCCATACCGGCGACCATTTTCTATAACAAGTTCGCGGCGGAGGTTAACAAGCAGGCCCAGCGGCTCGAGGGATTTGCCGACGAGTTCGCCGCCATCCTGTCGCGGCAAATTGACGAGCGCGGGTAGGGGACTGCCAGATGGCTGCCAACGCGGGCACTCCTATTCTCGGCAAGCGTAAACACCACCGGCGGCGGGTGATGAGCGAAATCAACGTGACGCCGATGGTCGACGTCATGTTGGTATTGTTGATCATTTTCATGGTGTCGGCGCCGTTATTGACAGTCGGTGTGCCGATTGACCTACCGCAGAGCCAGGCGAAAAGCCTCGATCAGGACAAGGAGCCGCTCACGGTTTCTGTCAACGACAAAGGCCAGATTTTTCTGCAGAATAGCGAGATTGCTGTGGACGATCTGATACCCAAGATGCAGGCAGTGGCGGGGGCGCGCGGGGGTACCGAGGCCCGTATATATGTGCGCGGGGACAGAAAAGTGGACTACGGCACCATGATGAAGGTTATGGGCCAGCTGTCGTCAGCCGGCTTTCATCGTGTAGCCTTGGTCACCGAATTTGAGCAGGGCGCGAAAGCGCGGTGATGAGAAAAGCGACAGCGATCTCGGCTGGCCTGCACGCAGCGGTACTGCTGTGGGCGACGCTGTCGTTTTCTGGAAAGACATTCGACGTTACTCCCGCTGAGTCGCTGCCAGTCGATCTGATCAGCGAAAAGGATTTCTCGGAGATGACCAAGGGCGTAAAGGACGCGCCCAAGGTGGAAATGCCAAAGCCGCTGGTGGAGAAAAAGGCTGAAGAGCCGCCGAAGCCAGTCGAGGATTCGAAGGCCAAACTCACCGAGAAGAAAGAAGTGCAGGCCGCAAAAGAAATTGCCCCACCGCCTGAGCCGCAGCCGCCACAGGCCGACCCGATTGCCGACAAGATCAAGCAGCAGGACGAACCAAAACAGCAGGTCAAGGTCGAGCAGCCGCTGCCACCGAAGAAGCCTCCACAGAGGCAGCAGCCGAAATTTGACGCCGACAAAATTGCGGCTTTGCTCGACAAGCGCGACCCGGTACGCCACGCGGCGGTCGGGATGGAAGCGAATGCGATCCCCTCTCTGGGGACCCCCTCGGGTATGGCTGCCAAGCTGTCGCAATCCGAAATCGATGCGCTGCGCGCGCGCCTGATGGCGCTGTGGAGTCCCCCGGTCGGCGTAAAGGATCCAAACGAGCTAATTGTGAATATCACCGTCAAGCTGCGTCCTGATGGCCGGCTGGCGGCTCCGCCCTTTGCGCGCGTGAATGGGCGCACTGTGGCCGCAATGGCGTCTCGCGACAGTGCGGTGCGCGCTGTGCTCACCGGCCAGCCGTTCGATATGCTCAGGCCAGAGCATTACGAAAGTTGGAAGGAAATTGAGCTGACCTTCGATCCCAAAGATATGTACCGCGCCAACTAATCCTCATGTTGAAAATGACAAGTTCCCGACCACGCGCGCCTTTGCCGTTGACCCGCCGTCGCCTGCTTGTGGGAGCCGGTGCCCTCGCAGTATTCGCGCCACGCTCTGCGGGAGCGGTGCTCAGGCTCGACATCACGCAGGGTAATGTGCAGCCGATGCCAATTGCGCTGCCCGACTTCATTTCCGAAGCCGACACGGGCCGCAATGTCACGTCTGTGATCACCAGCAATCTTCAGCGCAGCGGTCTGTTCGCGCCCATCAATCCGGCTGCTTTCATTGAGCGCATCAGCAACAGCGATAATGTGCCGCGCTTTCAGGACTGGCGCGCGATAAATGCGCAGGCCCTCGTGACAGGGCGCATCACTCGTCAGGGCGACGGACGGCTGAAGGCGGAGTTTCGTCTGTGGGATGTGTTCGCCGGCCAGCAGCTCGACGGCAAGCAATACTTCACGACGCCCGACAATTGGCGACGTATCGCGCACATTATTTCGGACGCGATCTATGAGCGCCTTACCGGCGAGAAGGGATATTTCGACAGTCGGATCGTGTTCGTGGATGAAACAGGGCCGAAAGACCGGCGAGTGAAGCGCCTTGCCATTATGGATCAGGACGGCGCAGGGGTGCGCTATCTGACTCGGGGCGATGACCTCGTGCTGACGCCGCGTTTCAATCCATCGACGCAAGAGATCACCTACATGTCTTATGGCCAAGGCGATCCACGCGTCTATTTGCTCAATATCGAAACCGGACAGCGCGAGATCGTCGGCAATTTCCCCGGGATGACTTTTGCCCCGAGGTTTTCGCCCGACGGTCAGCGGGTGATCATGAGCCTGCAGCAAGGTGGCAACGCGAATCTGTTCGTGATGGATCTGCGGTCAAAGCAGACCACGCGGCTCACAGACACGCCTGCGATCGACACAGCGCCATGCTATTCGCCGGATGGCACGCGCATTTGCTTCGAGAGCGATCGAGGAGGTTCGCAACAGATCTACATCATGCCGGCTGCCGGTGGTCCGGCGCAGCGCATCAGCTTCGGCGAGGGTCACCATTCGACGCCGGTCTGGTCGCCACGCGGCGATTACATTGCCTTCACCGGCCAGGCGCGAGGGAATTTTGCCATCGGCGTGTTAAAGCCCGACGGCTCGGGCGAACGCATGCTAACGGAAGGTTTTCACAACGAAGGCCCGACGTTTGCGCCGAATGGACGCGTTCTGATGTTCTTCCGCGACGTTGGTCAGGGCCCGGCGCTTTACACGATCGATATCTCCGGCCGCAATGAAATTCGGGTTCCCACGCCGGCCTATGCATCCGATCCGGCATGGTCCCCGCTTTTATCCTGAATTGTCTCAAACCGGCCTTATTTTCACCGTGTCTTAACCATCAGAAATGGTTTAAGGGACTCCGATTATTTTACTGGGCCTGTGCAAGGTTCCATCAAGGTTGATGGAACGTTCGTTTAACGAACGACCTGCTAGACCCACACGTGAAGCTCCGGTCGGAAGCGTGAAATGGAGACACCGGAATGATCGATGTGAGGAAGATGCTGCACGTTGCCCGGCTTGCGGCTGTCTTGGCCGCGGCTTTGGCTATCTCGGCCTGCGCCAGAACGGCGGAGGATGCGCAAGCAAATGCGGCGGGACAGGCGACGCCCGGTAGTCAGCAGGACTTCGTCGTCAATGTGGGCGACCGCGTATTTTTCGAAACGGATTCGTCCGAGCTGACGCCGCAGTCACGCGCGACTCTCGACAAGCAAGCGCAGTGGCTCACCAATTACAGTCAGTATTCGCAGTTCACGGTTGAAGGGCATGCCGACGAACGCGGCACGCGTGAGTACAACATCGCACTCGGTGCGCGTCGCGCGCAGGCAGTGCGCGACTATCTGGTCTCGCGTGGCATCCAGGGCCATCGCATGCGCACAATTTCGTACGGCAAAGAGCGGCCGGTTGCGGTCTGCAACGACATCTCCTGCTGGTCACAGAACCGCCGCGCCGTCACCGTGCTCGGGGTGAGTTCGTAAAGCCCTCGACGCGGATTCAAAATGCTGCTGTGCCCGGCATGGGCCGGGCATTCAAGTGTATCTTAAAGGCGCGCGAGACCTGGATAGCCGGGAAATCCCGGCCATGACGAAGGGGGTCGCAGTCACAATTTCGACGCAGCGCGGCCTATGGTATCCTGATTGGGAAAACGGCCGCTACTGGCCACATCTGCCATGACCCGTACACGATCATTACCCCGAACTGCGGCACTTGCCGCAATTTCCGCATTGCTTCTGACCAGTTCCGCGCTGGCGCAACAGCGTGGGTCCGGAAATTTTCTGGACGATCTCTTCAACCGCGGCGAGCCGCAATCGCGCCAGGCAGCGCCGGCGGGGAGGACCGCTGATCCCGGAGAACTCTCGGTCCGACTCGATCGCATGGAAAGCACACTGCGCCAGCTCACCGGTACCATCGAGCAGCTGCAATATCGAAATCAGCAGCTTGAGATGCAACTCAAGCGTTTGCAGGACGAGCGCGGCGGAACTGCGCCGCCCGTACAAGCAGGTCCAATGGGGCCGGGAAATCCGCCTTCGGTGCCGGGTCGCCGGTCGGATGTGTTCGATCCGACGCAGCAGCCGAACGCACCGGGGGCGCCGCGCACGCTCGGCAATGAAGCAGTGATCGCCGCGCCCGAGCGGATTCAAGATAACGGGGCACCAGTTGGCGCTCCGGGCGGCCGTGCTGCCGGCGCGCCGCTCGATCTCTCGACACTGACCGGCAACAATCCGACGCCACCGCAAGCCGTTGCGCCATCCGCCGCGGTTGCTTCCGCTGCTCCAACGCCGGTGCCGACATCGCCACCCGCGCAGGTCCGGCCGGCCGTGCCTTCCGCTGGCAGCGGTCAGCGACTTGCGACCCTGCCACCTTCCGCTTCGCCGCAAGACGAATACGACATGGCCTATGGTTATGTTTTGCATAAGGACTATTCACTGGCCGAACAGTCCTTCCGGGACTATCTCAAAAAATATCCGAACGATCGCTCGGTGCCGGAGGCGCACTACTGGCTCGGCGAAAGCCTGTTTCAACAGCAGCGCTATCGTGACGCCGCAGAGTCCTTCCTCGGAGTGTCGACCAAGTTCGAACGTTCCTCGAAGGCTGCTGACGCCTTGCTGCGCCTTGGCCAGTCGCTTGCCGCGATGAATCAGAAGGAAGCGGCTTGCGCCACTTTGGCCGAGGTGGGACGGAAATTTCCACGCGCCTCCGCCAATGTGAAACGCGGCGTCGAGCAGGAGCAGAAGCGTGTGCACTGCTAGGATATGATCGCAAAAGCCAACCCGCCCGCATTTGTTTGGGCGGGAACGTGGCTTCGGTGACGGTCCATGCCCGAGCAGAAATCATTGCCCATCTCGGCGTCGGAAGCGAACACGCTGTTTTCCGGTCTGCAAGCAATTCCCGTCATTGTGCTGGCGGTGTCGGGCGGGCCAGACTCGACCGCCCTTATGCTGCTTGCCGCTCGCTGGCGCGATTCCCTCAAGACAAAGCCGAAACTCGTCGCGGTGACGATCGATCATGGCTTGCGCAAGGAATCCAGACGCGAGGCGGCCACGGTCGCTGGTCTCGCGCGCAAGCTGAAGATTGACCACCGCACATTTCGCTGGAGCGGGCCCAAGCCGCCGACCGGATTGCAGGAAGCTGCACGCCTCGCGCGCTATCGATTGCTGCATGACGCGGCGCGCAAAGCACGGGCGACGCATATCGTTACCGCGCATACGCTCGACGATCAGGCCGAAACCGTGCTTATCCGCATGAGCCGCGGCAGCGGCCTCACAGGGCTTGGGGCCATGCAGAAAATCTCCGTCGTTCCGGGTCACGATCTCGGGAAAGCGGTGACGGGGAACGAAATCTATCTGGCGCGCCCGCTACTCGACGTTCCAAAGTCACGGCTGATCGCGACCCTGCGTGCTGCAAAGATCGCCTACGCCGACGATCCGTCGAACAGGGATCCGCGTTTCACCCGCGCAAGATTGCGCGTTCTCATGGGCGCGCTGGCCGAAGAGGGGCTCGATCCACATCGACTTGCACTACTCGCGCACCGGATCAAGCGAGCGGACAGGGCAATCGAGGCGGCAGTGGATCGCGCCATGGGCGACCTTGCTGTTGAGTTGCGACCTTCGGCGCTCGCGTTTGAGGCGAGGCGTTTTGTCGAACTGCCAGGCGAGGTTGCGCTACGCGTGCTCGGCCGTGCGCTGACGATGGCAGGCGACGAGGGTCCGGTGGAGCTCGGCAAGCTCGAGGCGCTTAAATCGGCCCTCGATTGCGCCCAAACTGCCGTCAATCGGCGCTTTCGGCGGACGCTGGCCGGCGCCGTCGTAACACTGACCGATGGTCAACTGACAGTTGAAAGGGCGCCGCCGCGCAGTCGCAAGCTCTTAACCAAGCGCGGACACGGAGCAGCGCGGCCGGCCGAGACGCGCTAGAATATTAAGATTCTAGGCCTTTTCTTGGGGACCTGTGCTGCCTACATTGTCGAGTTGGGGCCGACGTGAAGTCGCCACGAACCGGATGCATTAGTTAGACGGCCGCGGGCTCACGCGGCGGGTCAGGACAGCTGATGAACGCTAATCTTCGCAATTTTGCCCTCTGGGTGATCATCGTCCTGCTGCTACTGGCGCTGTTCACGCTTTTCCAGAATCCGGGTCAGCGCACGACCGCGCAAGACATCTCGTTCTCGCAGCTACTGTCGGAGGTCGATCAGGGCCGGGTGCGAGACGTTGTCATCCAGGGCCCTGAAATTCATGGCACTTTCGCCAACGGCACCAGCTTCCAGACCTATGCCCCCAATGATCCTGGTCTGGTGCAAAAGCTTTACTCCAAGGGTGTCACGATCACCGCGCGACCGCCGCAGGACAACGTTCCGTGGTTCGTTTCGCTGCTGGTGTCGTGGCTGCCGTTCATCGCGCTGATCGGCGTATGGATTTTCCTCTCGCGCCAGATGCAGGGCGCCGGCGGTAAGGCGCTCGGTTTCGGCAAATCGCGCGCGAAGCTTCTGGCCGAGGCCCATGGTCGCGTGACCTTCGAGGATGTCGCGGGGGTCGACGAAGCCAAGCAGGATTTGCAGGAAATCGTCGAATTCCTGCGCGACCCGGGCAAATTCCAGCGCCTCGGGGGCCGCATTCCCCGCGGCGTGCTGCTGGTCGGTCCACCGGGAACGGGCAAGACCCTCATCGCGCGTGCGGTGGCCGGCGAAGCCAATGTGCCGTTCTTCACCATCTCGGGCTCGGACTTCGTCGAAATGTTCGTCGGCGTCGGCGCCAGCCGCGTGCGTGACATGTTCGAGCAGGCCAAGAAGAACGCGCCATGCATCATCTTCATCGACGAAATCGATGCCGTCGGGCGTCATCGCGGCGCCGGCCTTGGCGGCGGCAATGACGAGCGCGAGCAAACCCTCAACCAGTTGCTGGTCGAGATGGATGGCTTTGAAGCAAACGAAGGAATTATTCTCATCGCAGCGACCAATCGCCCCGATGTACTCGATCCGGCGCTACTGCGCCCCGGGCGCTTCGACCGTCAGGTCGTTGTGCCCAATCCCGATGTGGTCGGTCGCGAAAGCATCCTGAAAGTGCACGTCCGCAAGGTGCCGCTGGCACCCGATGTGAACCTGAAGACGATCGCTCGCGGAACGCCAGGATTCTCCGGCGCCGACCTGATGAATCTTGTCAACGAAGCGGCTTTGATGGCGGCGCGGCGCAACAAGCGCATGGTCACCCAGGCCGAGTTTGAGGACGCCAAAGACAAGGTGATGATGGGAGCCGAGCGCAAGTCGCTGGTGATGACGGAGGAGGAAAAGCTCCTGACCGCCTATCACGAGGGCGGACATGCGATCGTTGCCATCAACGTGAAGGCGACCGATCCGGTGCACAAGGCCACGATTATTCCGCGCGGCCGCGCGCTCGGAATGGTCATGCAATTGCCCGAGCGCGACAAGCTGTCGATGAGCCGCGAACAGATGACGTCACGCCTTGCGATCATGATGGGCGGACGCGTCGCGGAGGAAATGGTGTTCGGCAAGGAGAAGGTAACCTCCGGCGCCGCTTCGGATATCGAGCAGGCGACAAAGCTCGCGCGCATGATGGTGACGCGATGGGGCCTGTCCGATGAACTCGGCACGGTTGCCTATGGCGAGAACCAGGACGAGGTTTTCCTCGGCTATCAGGTCTCGCGTCAGCAGAACATTTCTGAGGAGACTTCGCGCAAGATCGACGGCGAAATCCGTCGGCTCGTCGAAGCCGGATACGCCGAGGCAACCCAGATTCTCGCCGAGAAGCGGGCCGACCTGGAAGTGCTCGCGAAGGGACTGCTCGAGTTCGAGACGCTTACCGGCGACGAGATCACTGATCTGCTTGCAGGCAAGCGGCCCGTGCGCGAGTCGGTGATCGAGCCGACCACGCCACGCTCCTCTGCGGTGCCGCCGGCCGGCAAGCCACGCCCGCGTCCCGAGCCGCCATCCGGCGAGGTCGCGCCGCAGCCGCAAGCCTGAACACTTAAGGCAACAAACCTTGCGTCATGCCCGGCCTTTTGCCGGGCATCCACGTCTTTGGGTCAATGCGATAAGACGTGGTTGGCCGGGCCGTCGCCCGCCCAAGGATGCCGTGGCATGCCTATAGCGGAATGCTTCGGCCCGCAGGCGGGACAAGCCCGGCCATGACAATTGTCCGGGGTTCGCCATGTCTTTACCCAAAACACCGTCGGAAAAACCCGGTTGGTCGAGTTTCGTCCTTGGATTGCGACAGGGACTCCCGGTCACGCCGGGCATCATGGCATTCGGGCTCGTTGTCGGCGCGGCCGCGGCCCGGCAAGGCCTCTCGTTTTTCCAAAGCCTGGCGATGAATTTTTTTGTTTGTTCCGGAATTGCCCAGCTGGTCGCGCTGGAAATCTGGCCAAGCGTTCTGACCTGGAGTGCTGTGCTGACCGTCGCTTTGCTCGCAGCCGTCATCGGGGCGCGCCTCTTTCTGATGAGTGTCGCCATGCGTCCCTGGCTCGGGCAACGGCCCGCGTGGCAGGCCTATGCGGCACTGTTTTTCCTCACGGATGCGAGCTGGTTGATCGCCATGCGCTATCGCGCGGAAGGCGGCGGGGACATCGCCGTCTATTTCGGCGCGGCCACGGCGATCATGGCAGGCTGGCTTGCGGCTGCGGCCATCGGATATTTCCTCGGCGGCTTAATTGTCGATCCGGCGCGATACGGGCTCGATCTTGTGATGCCGGCATTTTTCGCCGCAATGCTGGTGCCGCTGTGGGCCGGCGCGCGCCGTGCCTACGGCTGGGTGGTCGCGGGAATCGTCGCCGTTATTGTCGAACGCCTCGTACCGGGATGGTGGTTCATCATCGCGGGCTCGATAACCGGGGCTGTTGCGGGCGGCTATTTCGACGAGCGGCACGTATGAACGGCGACCTGGGTACGTTTGGCGTCTGGATAGCCATCGCGGCGATGGCGGTGGTGACCTATGCCATCCGCGCGGGCGGATTTTGGCTTATGGGTTATGTGCCTTTGACACAACGTATGCGCAGCATCCTTAATGCACTTCCTGGATCGGTTATTGCAGCGATCATCGTGCCGCTTGCCGTGCGCGGCGGTACCGCCGCGACCGCTGCCGTCGTCACCGCGCTCGTGGTCATGGCTTTACGTCGAAACGACCTTCTGGCGGTCGTTTGCGGAATGGGTGCTGCAGTATTAGTGCGCGGATTTTTAGTTTGAGGATCTGAAATGCCCTTGCCAAGCCGCGTCTCGCCGTTTGGAGAGCTCTTTGCGGTGCCCGGACGAGGAACCTTGATGGGCAATCGCGGCGGGCGCCTGCATGATGCGCAGCGAAAGCTCACAGCGCGCCGTTGGGTCACCCGGGCTTGGATCTGCTGCAGACTTGAGTTTAAGGACCGGCATCGCAATGTTTGGGGCGATAGCTACACGGAATTGTTTTTTCTCGACGAGGTTACTGCCTTCGCCGCGGGGCACCGTCCTTGCTTCGAGTGTCGCCGAAAAGATGCCGAACAGTTTGCACTATTGTTTTCCGACAAGAAAAAACGCGCCACGGCTGCGGCCATGGATCATACGCTCCATGCCGAGCGGCTGAACGGCAAGGGCAAGCGGCTTCATCGATTGGCGATCGACACATTGCCGGATGGCGCGATGATCGTGCATCATGGCGAAGCGTTGGCTGTACGAGGCGAAGAGCTTTTGCTGTGGAGACCCTCAGGCTATTCGCCAGCAAGGCCACGCCCGCACGGCAACGAAGTCGAGGTGCTCACGCCGCCGTCGATTCTCGCCGTGCTCGAGCGCGGCTACACGCCGATTTGGCATTCGAGCGCGCGCTAGACCTCAAGGCGGCTCAATTGGGGGAATGTCCGGCTCGGCCGGAACGCGCCTGCTCCAGCCGAAGAATACGATGGCGGCCAGGATAACCAGCATCGCTGCCACCAGTCCTACGCAGGCCGGCCATCCACCGAAATTCCAGGCGAGACCGCCAAGCGCCGCGCCGAAGCTGCCACCGATGTAGAAGGAGGTAACATAAAGACCGACTGCAGAGGATCGGCCGGCCTTAGCGGTTACGGTGACATATCCGGTCGAAATTGCCTGGCATATCAGGCCGCAGCCCGCGCACAGGGCCAGTCCGGCGACGATCAATGGCAGTGAAGGCGCCAGCGTCAACGCAATTCCTGCGCCCCAGACAGCGATGACTCGCACCGTAAAGCGACGTCGTCCGAATCGTGCGACTGCCCAGCCGGTCCACGGCGTAAGCAGCGAGCCAGTCAGATAGACCACGAAAATCGAACCGAGCCAGCTTGCCGACAGATTGAAGGGCGGTGCGGCCAGATAAAAGCTGACATAGGTGAAGGTTGTAATGAAATTGAACAGAACTCCGAAACCGACCGCATAGGTCGCGAGCAGTTGCCCGTTCCGCAGATGGGCGAGCATCTGTTTGCCCGAAGCGACCAGCCCCTCAGAACGCACAAACTTTCGCTCGTGCGGCAGGAGAAACGCCACCACGATCGCGCCGGCAAGAGCGATTGCTGCGAGAGCCATGAAGCCCGCGCGCCAGCTGATCAAATCTGCAAGCAAGCCGACGAACAGCCGGCCGCTGAATCCGCCGAGGCTTGAGCCTGATGAGTAGATACCGGCGACAGTCGTTGCTTCGTGACGCGTCAGTTCATCGCCGATATAGGCGACCATCACTGCGAAAATCGGCGGCAGCACGAGCCCCTGCACGGCGCGCCAAAAGACAAGAGCGGAAAGGCTGGTCGAGAAACTCACCATCACGGTCGGAATGACCAGGACGAACATCGCCGCGACGATGACTCGTTTGCGGCCGAGCACATCGGCAACCGTACCCGTGAAGGGAGCGGTTAACGCCACCGCCAATGTGCTTACGGTTATGGTGGTCGAAATTTCAGCGGCGCCCACGCCGAATTCGGTCGACAAGAGCGGCAGAATAGCTTGCGGCGAATAGAGATTGATGAAGGCACAGTAGCCCGCGATCCCGGCAGCCAGCCGCAAGGCGAAGGAGTTTTGTGCTCTCGCGCTGGTCATTCGTCAAAACCCGGGGGTGCGACGTCTCAAGCAAGCTATGCATCGGTTCTGCACCGGATGTCACGGGAATACGCGGCGGGCCTGCGGCTCACCATACGCATAGCTGGCTGGCTATCGCTCCAGCATCGTCTCGGCGCGGATGAGGGTTTCCTCGGGCGTGCCGGACGCGTCGACCTTCGCCCATTTGATGGTGCCGAGGTCGAATCCTTCCTGCCTGCGCGCAATGATAGCGTCCGCGTCCGAAGCGTCGCTCGAACGGCTGCTCACGCGAGCGAGGCGCGTTTCGAGTTCCGCAGTCAGGAAGATGCCCTCAAATGCGTCTGGTGCGATTTTCGCAATTTCGGCACGTTCGCCAGGTTTGGCGAACACGGCATCCACGATGACCGAATGGCCGGCCGACACCACGCGTCGCGCCTTTTCGGCAAGCGCTGCATAAACTTTGGCCGTAGCATCGGTGGTGTAGGCGGCTTCAGGCAATTTGTCGGTTTCACCCACGCCAAGCAGTGCCTTGCGCTCGACATCGCTGCGCAGCACCACCGCGCCGGGCAACGGATGGAAGCGTGGCGCCAGCGCGCGCGCGAGCAACGATTTCCCTGTACCGGATAGCCCGCCGATCGCTACCATCCGCGGCTTACCCGGCAGCAAAAGTTTTTGTGCCAACGCAGCATAATCCCGTGGGCCGTGCGTAAGCTCGGCTTGCGATCCGGTTTGCCTAAGCCGTGCAGCGATAACCTTGGCGCGGATTGCCGCGCGCGTGGACATGAACAGTGGCAGCGCTGCCAATGCATCGAGATCGTGGATGCGCTGCGTATCCGCCAAATAACGATTGAGCACAATATTGGCCGCCTGATGAAGCCGGCGCTCGACCAGGTCCATCAACAGAAAAGCGAGATCGTACAGAACGTCGCCGGTGGCAATGCGATCATCGAATTCGATGGCGTCGAAAAGCACTGGCTTCCCATCGATGATGACTATGTTGCCAAGGTGCAGATCGCCGTGACACCGCCGCACCAAACCGGCGCGCTCACGCGCGACCAGCAAAGGCTTCACGCGTTCCAACGCCGCCAGGGCGGCTGCGGCCAGCGCACGCAGGTCCTGCAAGGAAACTGAAGGCTCAGATGCCAGTTCCGCCTCGTTCTGTTCGATAATTTCGGCGAGCGCTTCGCTGAAGTGGGAATTTGTGATTGTGGGCGTGACGCGATGTGCCGCGACTACCGCGCGCCCCAGCGCATCGGCAAGAGCTTCATTCAGGCGACCGGCATCGGCCAGATGATCGCACGTCTGGCTCTCGTCGAACCGACGCATCTCGACTACCCATTCTAATGGTTCGCCTTTGCCACCGAGCGCGAGATATCCATTAATCTCCCGCGTGATGGCCAGCACCCGCCGATAGAGTGAAGGCGCGAAGGCGCGGTTGACCGCAATTTCCGCTTCGCAAGCCATCCTGCGTGCCTTGAGCGTGGAAAAATCGAGAAAGGGAAAGCGGACCGCGCGCTTGATTTTCAGCGCCCGCTCTCCGGCCAGAAAGACCGAAGCAATATGTGTGTCGATGCGCTTGACCGGTGCGCCGCCGTGGTTCGCGGGATCGCTCAAAAAATCGATCACCGGCTGCTGCGAGGCCTCACTGGTCATCGCATCGTGTCCTTCCTGCCAGCGTTACAGACAGATAGGCCATTTTCGAACCCGTGATCCAGATCAACGACAGTTTTGCCCGACGGCGGCCTGGCGGGTGAGCACTTTCATGTGCAAGGAGGCCAGGCCGTGGGCATCCTTCCAATCTCGCCGTTCCAAGGAGTTCCACCACGGTCCGGCAATACGGCTATGAATTCGTCGCTTCGCTCGACGCGACCGGTCACATCGAGGCAGCGCTCTGAAGGAGGCATCACGATGCCTGCGGCGGGCGACTCGCACACGTTCCAAGTTGCGACCGTCGAACCCGTTTCGTGACAGTTGACGCAATCGCACCTTGAGGGCGTACGGGGTCTATTGACCGGTAACCATCTTGCCCGGAGAGTGCGCGCCTGACCCGTCTGACCAGGCGGGAATTTCCAAGGGAGAAGCTCAGTGCTCATTGACCACCGCACATATCGAATTCTGCCAGGCAGAGTGCCGGCGCAGCTCGACCTCTACAGCAAGCTGGCCTACCCCGTGCAGCTGCGATACATGGGCGAGCCGCATTATTACCTCGTCAGCGAAACAGGTCAGCTCAACACTCTGGTGCATGGCTGGGTCTACGAGAGCGCAGCCGATCGTGAACAAAAACGCGCAAAGATGATGCAGGATCCGGATTGGAAGCATTTCCTTTCCGAGAATGCAAAGGCCGGAAATATCATCGAGCAAGCCAACTGGCTGATGACACCTGCTCCATTTTCGCCGAAGATTCCATCGGCAAAGATCGTGAAGTAAGGCCAATGCGCGGCAAGGACAATGCACGCACCGGCGGCGAAATCCTGATCGACCAACTTTCGATCCAGGGGGTGCAGCATGCTTTTTGCGTGCCCGGCGAAAGCTATCTTGCCGCGCTCGATGCCTTCCATGGCAGCGATATCAAGTTGACTGTTTGCCGTCACGAGAGCGCGGCCGCCATGATGGCAGAGGCGGTCGGCAAGATGACAGGCCAGCCGGGGATTTGTTTTGTCACGCGCGGGCCAGGAGCCACCAACGCATCGGCTGGCATCCATATCGCGCGTCAGGATTCCTCGCCGATGATCGCGTTTGTCGGTCAGGTGGCCCGCGACATGCGCAACCGCGAGGCCTTCCAGGAGCTCGACTATCGCGCGGTATTCGGCTCGATGGCCAAATGGGCAACCGAAATTGACGATCCTGCTCGCATCCCGGAAGTCGTTTCCCGCGCCTTTCACACGGCCTGCAACGGGCGGCCAGGACCGGTCGTTATCGCGCTTCCCGAGGACATGCTCCGTGAGCGCGTATCGGTGCCTGATGCCAGGCCCTTTGACAGGGTGGAAACCTCGCCGGGCGACGCCGACATGACCCGGCTCGAGGAGCTGTTGCGGCTTGCGAAGCGGCCGATCGCGCTGATCGGAGGCAGCCGATGGAACGAAAGTTCGACGGCTGCGCTGATGCGCTTCGCCGAGCGGTTCGCACTGCCGATGGCCACGACCTTCAGGCGCGGACATCTGTTTGATGCGATGCATCGTTGTTATGCCGGCGACTTTGGCATCGGCCCTAATCCGAAACTGCTTGCACGCGTAAAGAGCGCCGATCTTCTGCTGCTAATTGGCGGTCGCTTCAGCGAGATGCCGTCGCAAGGTTACAGCGTCCTCGACATCCCCGAGCCGCAGATCAAGCTCGTTCACGTGCATCCAGCCGCGGAGGAGCTCGGCCGCGTCTATCATCCGCATCTCGCCATCAACGCATCTCCAATTGCATTTTGCGCCGCGCTCGAGGCCCTGCAGCCGCCAAAGGAGATCGCCTGGCGCGGTGAGTCCGCTGCTGCCCATGCGGACTATCTCGCCTGGAGCGAGAAGGCGACGTCAGTGCCGGGCGCCGTCAACCTTGGCGAAGTGATGGTCTGGTTGCGGGACAACCTGCCGCCGGACGCGATCGTGACACAAGGAGCGGGAAATTTCTCCGGCTGGGTGCATCGCTTCTACCGCGTCCGCGAGTTCGGCGGCCTTGTCGGCGCGACTTCGGGCTCCATGGGATACGGCTTGCCTGCCGCGCTTGCGATGCAGACGCTCTTTCGCAATCGCATCGTTGTGTGTGTTGCCGGAGATGGCGACTTCCTGATGACAGGGCAGGACTTTGCCACGGCAGTTCAATACCAGCTGCCGGTGATTGTCCTGGTCGCAGATAACGGCATTTATGGCACCATCCGCATGCACCAGGAGCGCGACTATCCAGGCCGCGTGATTGCGACCGCACTTCGCAACCCGGACTTCGTTGCCTACGCGCTTGCATTTGGCGGCTACGGGGCCGTCGTGGAAAAAACCGCGGACTTTCCGGCTGCGTTTGCCGCCGCGCAGGCGTCGGGCAAGCCGTCAATCATCCACCTGAAGATCGATCCGGAAGCGATTACACCCACCGCGACCCTCACCGGGATTCGGGAGAAGTCGCTAGCTGGCGCTGGCGGCACCAGCGGTACGCATCAAAACTAGAAAATCAGGTTTATCAGCCGATTGTGGTTGCAGAATCGCGGTGAATCAGCATTCACTCGGTTCATGCCCTACCGTCGCACGGAGAGCATTGCGCGCCGGCTAGCCGAGCGTGAGCAGACAATTCTCGATGCGGCGCAATCGATCGCCGGTGAGGAAGGCATGGGGGCGGTGCAAATTGCTGCCGTGGCGCAACGTGCTGACATCGCCGCGGGTACCGTCTATCGCTACTTTCCCTCCAAGAACGATCTTGTCAACGAAATGATATCCGGTACCGCCGAACGCGAGCTCGCTGCCATGCGGGCCGCTGCTGATGGCGCACCCGGCCCTCTGTCGGCCCTGGCTGCCTGCATCGCCACTTTTGCAGCGAGGGCATTGCAGGAGCGGCGGCTCGCCTGGGCGTTGACTGCGGAGCCGGTCGATGCCGACATCGATGCCTTGCGGCTCAGGTTTCGCCGCGCATTGGTCGGTGAAATGGAACAACGCATTGCTGCCGCCGTTGTCGCCGGCCATCTGCCTGTTCAGGATCCGCGTTTCGCGGCGCCTGCCGTCGTCGGCGCGGTGCTCGAAGGGGTGGTCGGACCTCTCGCCCCATCGGGAAGCGCGACCGGCGAGGCCGTACAGACAACCACGCTCCTGGCGTTGCGCGCGCTCGGTGTCGTCGATGCGCGCGCGCGCGGTCTCGTTGCGCAGTGCATAACAAGTGGGTTCGTCAAGCCTCGGTGATTGCCGGCAACTCGTGCAGGCGCAGCGTTACCCATTTCACCCCCGGCTCGTCGTCATCGGCGACGTGAAAGCCGAGCTCGGAACACATCTGCAGCATGGCTGCGTTTTCGTCCAGGACTTGACCGTGCACGGTTTTAAGGCCTTTTCCACGAGCATAATCGATCATGTGTTTCATCAAGAGCCAGCCCAACCCGTGACCCTTTAGGTGCGAGCGCACAAGGATCGCGAATTCAGCGCCGTCGCCGCGCGGGTCGTCGTGGAGTCGCACGACGCCGAGCATGCGGCCGCTCGATTCCGAGATGGCGATGAAAGCCATGGCGTGTTCAGGGTCATAGTGGACGAGCTTGTGGATCAGGTTGTGACTGACTTCGCGCAACGGCACAAAAAAGCGCAGGCGCAAATCGCCTGGGCTCACCTCTGCAAGAAAGTCTGGGTAAAGCGCGGCATCGTCGGGCTTCAGTGGCCGGGTGAGAACCTTCTCGCCGTCGCGCAACATGACGTGGCGTTCTAGCATCTTCGCATCGCCTCCCGCACGCGATACGCGTTAGTGCGACATCAATACCGGCACCGTCATTGATTCGAGCATGCCGCGCGTAACGCCACCAAGGACAAACTCCCGCACCCGGGAATGTCCGTAGCCCCCCATCACGATCATGTCGGCGCCTGAATCCGCCACGTAGGACAAGATTGTGGACGCCACGTCGATGTCGGGCGACGTAATGTGCTCAAGCTCCACCTTGAGA
>Ga0209382_10002616_pt1 | contig 25818 bp, 24 predicted proteins | sample SoiMetdeltSBSDD5_FD_187599 | JGI IMG/M metagenome (GOLD analysis project Ga0209382, IMG submission 187599) | Bulk soil microbial communities from a Populus tree surrounding site in Tennessee, USA - Soil MetaG P. deltoides SBSDD5 (SPAdes) (version 2) | ecosystem: Environmental > Terrestrial >... | reverse complement strand
GGTCGACCGAGTCGATCTCGCCGACCGCTGTCTCGTGCTCGATCGGGACGAGATCCGCTATGACGCGTTGATCCTCGCGGTCGGCGCCAGCCACTCGTACTTCGGTCACGAGGACTGGGAACAGTACGCGCCGGGCCTGAAGAGTCTCGAGGACGCGCTGGAGATCCGACGGCGGGTGCTGCTGGCCTACGAGCTCGCCGAGCGCGAGCACGACGCGGCCGAGCGGGAAGCGTTGCTCACGTTCGTGGTCGTCGGCGGCGGTCCGACAGGCGTGGAGCTCGCCGGCGCGCTCGCCGAGATCGCCCGGCGCACGATCGCTCGCGACTTCCGGTCGATCGACCCCACGGCGGCGCGCGTGCTCCTGCTCGAGGGCGGCCCGCGCGTCCTCGCGGCGTTTCCCGAACCGCTGAGCCGCCGAGCGCAGGAGTCGCTCGAGCGCATCGGCGTCGAGGTGCGCACGCGCTCCGTCGTCACGCAGGTCACCGCCGACGCGGTCTGGCTCGGCGGCGAGCAGATCCGCACTCGCACGGTGCTGTGGGCCGCCGGGGTCGCCGCGTCGCCGCTCAACCGCACGCTCGGCGTGGCGCTCGATCGCTCGGGCCGTGTATCGGTCGAGCCGGACCTCTCGATCCCCGGGCATCCCGAGGCGTTCGCGATCGGCGACATGAGCGTCATTCGCGATGCGAGCGGTACCGCCTTGCCCGGATTGGCTCCCGTCGCCATGCAGCAGGGTGCCCGCGCGGCCGACAACGTGCTCCGCCGGCTGAGCGGCCGGCCGACCCGTCCGTTTCGCTATCACGATCGCGGGATCATGGCGACGATCGGACGAGCTGCGGCCGTCGCGGACATCCGGGGCCTCCGTCTATCAGGGCTGATCGCGTGGCTCGCGTGGCTTCTGGTACACATCACCTTCCTGATCGGCTTTCGCAATCGCCTCCTCGTGCTGTTCGAGTGGGCGTGGGCGTACGTATCCTGGCATCGCGGCGCCCGGCTGATCACCGGCCCCTGGCGGCGTCGCTGACCAAATGTGACATTTCCGTGAAACACCTGAGCGCGAGCCATTGACACAACCGGTAGGCTAGGCTTCGCGTGGTATGGATGCCCTGACCGAGAGCCTGCTCCGGGATCTCGAGAGCAGTCCAACCGACCTCAAAAGGCTCGTCGTCACCGCTCTATGGCGCTCCCGCCCGACGGTCGCGATCGAAGCGGAGGCGATCGCGCGCTGGGAGCGCGACGATCCCCGGCGCTGGGAATTGGTGCAAGCATGGCTCCTGGCCCAGCGCATCACGATCACCGTGCTCAAGGGTCGAGCGACTCCGCCGCCGCCCCAGCCTCTCCCGCCGTCGGCGCCCGGTATCCACGGCTGACGCCAGCGCCGTCGTAGCCCTCTACCCTCGTCTCGAAGCCCTCAAAACGCGCGTTGCCAGGCCCCGCGCGAAGCGGGTAGTCTGAGCAGGCGTCGAGCGGGGCCGTGACCCCGTTCGGCAGAGGAGCTTCGCTACCGTGAGCACGTCGACCTCCGACTGGACCACCGAGACCATTCCGATCGCCGGAGTCGGGATGCAGCTGACCCGCGCCGGCGATGGGCCTCCCCTGCTGATCCTGCACCACGACATCGGGACTCTTTCGCGCCTGCCTTTCTACGATGAGCTGGCGCGGCGCTTCACCGTGCTGGTGCCGTCGCACCTCGGGTACGACGGCTCGCAGCGCCCGGAGTGGATGCGCAACGTCCGCGATCTCGCGGCCGCGCATCAGTGGCTCTTGAGCGAGCTTGCGATCACCCGCGCGGCGCAAACCGTCTCGATCGTCGGACTCGGGTTCGGCGGCTGGGTGGCCGCCGAGATGGCCACGCAGGCGCCGCGGGCGTTCCGCAAGCTCGTGCTGGTGGGCGCGATGGGTATCAAGCCCGACCGCGGCGTGATCGCCGATCAGGCGCTCGTCTCCTACATCGACTACGTGCGGATGGGATTCAGCGATCAGGCCGCGTTCGACCGGCTGTTCGGCGCCGACCCCGAGACGAGCCGGCTCGAGCACTGGGACGTGAACCGCGAGATGTCGTTCCGCATCGCGTGGAAGCCATACATGTACAACGCATCGCTCCCGCACCTGCTCGGCGGCGTCGCCACACCGACCCTGGTCGTCTGGGGCCGCGACGACCGCATCGTGCCGCTCGAGTGCGGCGAGCGCTACGCCAAGACCCTGCCGCGGGCGCGGCTCGAGATCGTCGAGGGCGCCGGGCACTTCGTCGAGATGGAGAAACCGAGCGAGCTGGCGAAGCTCGTGACCAATTTCGTGAGCCAAGGAGACGCCTGATGCATCTCATGTACTTCACCGAGCAGCCGATGTCAGCGTATCCTGAGGCGGAAGGCCGCGAGTTCGGGGCCACCGCGCTCATGTTCTCCAACCGCCATTTCGATCCGGCCGCCGGCAGCCGGCTCTACAACGAATACCTGGATCACTATCGGCTCGCCGAGACCGTCGGCTTCGACGGCATCATGCTCAACGAGCATCACAACGCGCCCTTCTGCATGCAGGCCAAGTGCAACGTGTTCGCCTCGATCCTGGCGGCCACCACCCGGCGCGTGAAGATCGTGCTGCTCGGCAACCCGCTTCCGCTCACCGACAATCCCGTGCGGCTCGCCGAGGAGCTGGCGATGATCGACATGGTCTCGGGCGGGCGCCTGGTTTCGGGCTTCGTGCGCGGCGGAGGTCAGGAGCAGCTCGCCACCGGCGTCAATCCCGCCTACAACCGCGAGCGCTTCGAGGAGGCGCACGACCTGATCGTCCGCGCGTGGACCCAGCCCGGTCCGTTCCGGTGGGAAGGCACGCACTATCAGCACCGCGTCGTGAACCCGTGGGCGGTGCCGCTCCAGAAGCCGCACCCGCGGGTCTGGATCCCGGGCGTGCTCAGCAAGGAGACGATCATCTGGGCCGCGAAGAAGCGCTATCCGTACATCGCGCTCAGCACCGCGATCGACGCGACCAAGAAGATCTGGGAGCTCTACGATCAGGTCGCGAACGAGGCGGGCTACGCCGGAGGTCCCGAGTACCGCGGCTATCTGCAGCGCTGCCACATCGCCGAGACCGAGGAGAAGGCGCTCGAGAACGCGCGCCAGTTCATGTGGATGCAGGGTGAGTTCACCGGCCTCGCGCATCCGGTCTGGTCGACGCCGTCCGGCTACTTCTCGCCGTCGATCCGCACCCAGTTCGTGGAGTACGCCGTCGGCCGCCGCTCCAACCCGCGCGGGTCGTCGTTCGAAGATCAGATCAAGAGCCAGATGATCGTCGCGGGCACGCCCAAGACCGTGATCCCCAAGCTCCGTCGGCTGCTCGAAGAGACGCGGCCGTCGATCGTCGGCTTCTGGGCCGCCGACGGCTTCGTGTCGAGCGCCGACACGCGCACGTGCATCCGGCTGCTCGGGGAGGAAGTGCTGCCCGCCCTCCGAGAGATCGGCAAGGAGCTCGGCCTCTGGAGCCCGTTCGAGGCCAACGCGCCTGTCAGCATGACGTTCCCGGATTCCGCGGCGCCCGCCGTCGAGCGAGCTGCCGGCCGTCAACCCGTGGAGGTGTCCTGATGCTCGTCCGCTCCCGCCTCGGCATCCTCCTCGTCGTCCTCCTTGTCCTGGCCGCCGTGACGCCCGCGCTCGCCGCGCCAGAGCCGGGGACGATGGTGTGGGGCGTCCACGTGACGCTCGTCTCGCGCTGGCTCGATCCGGGCGAGACCGAAGCCCTGATCACACCGTTCATGGTGTTGTACGCGCTGCATGACGCGCTCGTGAAGCCGATGCCGGGCAACATCAGCACGCCAAGCCTCGCCGAGTCGTGGACGGTCTCCAAGGACGGGCTCGCGTACGAGTTCGTCCTTCGCAAGAACGCCAAGTTCCACAACGGCGATCCCGTGACCGCCGACGACGTCAAGTTCACGTTCGAGCGCTACAAGGGCGCGTCGGCGCGCCTGCTCAAGGAGAAGGTCAAGGAAGTCCAGGTCGTCGCGCCCAACCGGGTGCGCTTCGTGCTGAAGGAGGCCTGGCCGGACTTCATCGCGTTCTACGGCACCTCGGCGACCGGCGCATCCTGGATCGTGCCGAAGAAATACGTCGAGAAGGTCGGCGAAGACGGCTACAAGAAGGCGCCGGTCGGTGCCGGGCCGTTCAAGTTCGTCTCGTTCCAGCCCGGCGTCGAGCTCGTGCTCGACGCGTTCCCCGAGTACTGGCGCAAAGCCCCTCAAGTGAAGCGCATCATCATGAAGAGCATCCCCGACGAGAGCACGCGGGGCGCCGCCGTGAAAACCGGTGAAGTCGACATCGCCTACCTGTTCGTGGGCGCCATGGCCGAGGAGCTGAAGCGCTCGCCGGGTGTCAGGATCACCGCTCCCCTGCTCTACGGCATCTACTGGCTCGAGTTTCTCGACCAGTGGGATCCGAAGTCGCCGTGGCACGACAAACGCGTCCGTCAGGCCGCGAGCCTCGTCATCGATCGCAACGGGATCAACCAGGCGGAGATGCTGGGTTACGGCAAGGCGACAGGCGGCTTCGTCCCGCCGGAGTTCGACTTCGCGCTGAAAGTGGAACCGCCCGCGCTCGATGCCAAGCGTGCCAAGCAGCTCCTCACCGAAGCCGGCTACCCCAACGGCTTCGACGCCGGCGATCTCACGCCGCTGCCGCCCTATACGTCGCTGGCCGAGACCGTCGGCGGCTATCTGCAGGGCATCGGGATCCGCACTCGCGTCCGGACGATGGAACGGGCCACGTTCATGACCACCTGGCACGAGAAGAAGCTCAAGGGCCTTTTGATCGGGGCGACCGGCGCGGCCGGCAACGCCCCCGCGCGGCTCGAGCCGTTCTTCACCAAGAACGGCCTCTACGCGTACGGCTCGCTGCCGGAGATCGACGACCTCTTCCAGCAGCAAGCCAAGGAGCTCGATCGCAAGAAGCGTGAGGCGCAGCTGCACCAGATCCAGAAGATCGTCACCGACCAGACTCTGGTCGCGCCGATCTTCCAGCAAGGGTTCATCTGGGGCGTCGCCTCGCGGGTCGAGGTGCCCGGCGCCGGGCTGATCCAGGGCTATCCGTACGCGGCGCCGTGCGAGGATCTCAAGCTCAAGTAATCCAGACGTAAGGAGCTAGGTCATGGCAGCGCGGACGGGCGCCGAGTACATCAAGGGCCTGCAGGCGCAGGAGTGCGAGGTCTGGCTGCGCGGAGAGCGCGTCAAGGACGTCACCACGCATCCCGGTCTCGCCAACGGGGTGCGCGCGATCGCGTCGCTCTACGATCAGCAGCACGATCCCAAGCTCCGCGACGAGATGACGTTCGTGTCGCCGGCGAGCGGCGAGCGCTTGGGGCTCTCGTTCATCATCCCGAAGACCCGTGAGGAGCTGACCCGGCGCGGCCGGATGATGCTGCGCTGGGCGCGCACGACATGCGGGATGATGGGCCGCTCGCCCGACTTCATGAACGTGACGTTTGCCGCCTGGTCCGCCGCCGCCAGCTACTTCGCCCGCGGCCGTCCCGAGTTCGGCGAGAACATCCGCCGCTACCACGAATACATCAGCGAGCGTGACCTGACCCTGACCCACTCGCTGATCAACCTGCAGCGCAGCCGCACCCCCAGCGGCATCTTCAACCTCGAGGAAGGGACCGCGCTCCAGGTGGTCCGCGAGACCGACGCGGGCATCGTCGTGCGCGGCGCGCGCATCCTGGCGACGCTCGGCCCGCTGTCCGACGAGATCGCCGTGTACTCGCCGCGGGTCGCCCGGCACACTGAGACCCACAGCCCCTTCGCGCTCAACTTCGCCATCCCGTGCGCCACACCCGGGCTCAAGTTCCTGTGCCGTGAGAGCTTCGACCTGGGACGCTCGCACTTCGAGCACCCGCTGGGCTCACGCTTCGAGGAGATGGACTGCGTCGTGTTCTTCAACGACGTGCTGGTGCCGTGGGAGCGCGTGTTCCTGCTCGGCGACGTCGACCTGCTCAACGCCACCGCGACCAGCACGCATTCGATGACGCACACGGCGCACCAGGGCGCGGCCAAGAACATCGCCAAGTGCGAGTTCGTCCTCGGCGTGGCGCTCATGATGACCAGGACGCTCGGCAACACCCAGGTGCCCAACGTCGAGGAGCGTGTGGCCGAGCTGATGCTCTACACGGAGCTCATGAAGGCGTGCATGCGCGCCTGTGAGGCCGACGCGGAGCTCGACGAATGGGGCGTGATGTGCCCGGCGGCCCTGCCCGCCGAGAGCACGCGCAACCTCTTCATGACCGCCTATCCGAGGATGGTCGAGATCCTCCAGCTGCTCGGCTCGAGCAGCTTCATGATCACACCAACCGAGGCTGACTTCCGCGGCCCGCTGGCGCCCCAGATCGAGCAATACCTGGCGACCGACACCGCGTCGGCGCGCGAGCGCGTGAAGCTCTTCCGCCTGGCGTGGGACGTCGCCGGCAGCGCCTTCGGCAGCCGCCAGGTGCTGTACGAGCGCTTCTTCGCGAGCGATCCGCTGACCCGCGCGAGGGCGCTCAACGCGATCTATCCCAAGGACGAGATCATGAACCGCGTGCGGGAGCTGCTGGACGACGAGTAGCTCGTAGGACGCGCGACACGGCGCGCCCGTGAGGCGCTATACGGCGCGCCCGTGAGTCCAGGCGATACCGCCGCGGTACCCGATCAGCACGAGCACCGCGACCCCGAGCAGCCCGATCGCGCCGCCCGCGGCGCACGCCATCCGGATTCCCTGGTGCTCGGCGACCCAGCCGATCAGCAGTGACCCGAAGGGCGTCATTCCGGCGAACGTCACCGTGTAGAGGCCCATCACGCGTCCACGCAGCTCGTTGGGCGCGATCAGCTGCAGGGTCGTGTTGCAGCCGGTCGTGAACAGAATCTGGCAGCAGCCGAGCAGCGCCAGCACGAGGGCGGCCAGGAAGAAATGGCTGACCGCGGCGAGCGCGGCGAGCCCGGCGCAGAGCAGCGCGCCCGACGCCACGAGGAACGCGAGCGGCGGCTGGCCGCGCCGAAACAGCGCCACCCCGAACGCGCCGGCGACGGCGCCCGCGCCCAGCGATGACATCAGGAGCCCGAACCCGTGGGCGTCCTGGTTCAGCACGTTTCGTGCGACCAGCGGCACGATCACGTTGAAGTTGAGGACGAGGAGGCTCACCACCACCATCAGGCCGAGCGTGAAGGCGACCGGCGGCGTGCCGGCCGCGTAGTTCAGCGCGCTCAGCACCCCTTCCCTGATCCCGAGCCGCCCGACGTCGGGGCGGCCCTCCGTTCGAATCGCGACGAGTGCCACGAGCACGGCCACGAAGCTCACGCCGTTCAGGAGGAAGGCCAGCGCCACGCCGAACGCGGCGATGAGCAGGCCGGCGACGGCGGGGCCGACGATGCGCGCGCCGTTCATGACCACCGAGTTGAGCGCGACGGCGTTGGGCAGATCGGACCGGCCGACGAGGTCCGTGATGTATGACTGCCGGGCGGGGATATCGATCGCGCGGCTGAGGCCGTAGACGGCCGCGAGGACCGCCACGTGCCAGTACTCAACTCGGCCGCTCCACACCAGCGCCGCCAGCACGAAAGCCTGCAGCTGCATGGCGGTCTGGCTGATCAGCAGAACCTTCCGCTTGGCGAAGCGATCGCTCAGCACCCCGCCCACGGGTGAGAGGAAGAGGACGGGCGTGAACTGCAGCGCGCTGACGATGCCGAGGTGGAGGGGCGAATGCGTCAGCTCGAGCACGAGCCAGGCCTGCGCCACGCTCTGCATCCAGGTCCCGATCTGCGAGATGAGCTGGCCGATCCAGAATAACCGGAAATCACGGTGCCGAAGGGCCCCGAGGCGAACCGGCCGCGGCGACGACGCGAGCCTGCCGACTTCTCCGGTGGCTTCCGATCCGTCGGACATCGACCTGACTGTACACGGCCTCGGCGCCGGCCGCTGCATGGAACGTATCTGTCCACTGGGCAGATCGCAGAGCTGGTGTTGTGGAAGTGGACAGAAGCCACGCGGGCGCGGCAGTCAGCTCGACACTCGGCGCGGACAACTGCCCGATAAATCGATGTTGCGCGCGTGTGAAATCGTGGCACCGAAGGTGCACTTCTGAGAACGCAACGAACGATCATCCAACTCAATCAGCGGACGCGCTCACACAGGGGGCTCTCAAATGTTTCAGTGGTGGACGAAGAAACGCCTAACGATCTCGAACCAGCGAGGCTTCACGCTGATCGAGCTGATGATCGTCGTCGCGATCATCGGCATCCTGGCGGCCATCGCCATCCCGCTCTACGCCAACGTGCAGGCGCGCGCGCGGATCGCCAAGGCCCAGGCCGACGCCCGGTCGCTCGCCTCGGCGGTCTCGATCTACAGCGCGCACATGGGTAACGTCGCCCTCAACCTCACCGACCTCACGGTGGTGGCGACGAACGGCATGAGCCAGACGGCCGGTCCGTTCATGGCGACGATCCCGACTCCGCCCACGGGCTGGAGCACGCCGTACGCGTACTCGCCCAACATCGCCGGCGGTGTCTTCACCATCTCCGCGTCAGGCGACGGCACCACCGTCAGCCTGCCGTAGCTAATCCCGCACATCGCGCACGGGAAGGGCAGCCCCCTTCCCGTGCGCTGCGCTCGCTCCCCGCGGCCACTACTTCACGCTTCCCGCCGTCAATCCACCGACCAGGTGGCGCTCGATCGACGCGAACAGCACCACGACCGGCACGATCGCGATGACCGACGCCGCGAAGAGATAGTTCCAGTGCTGGATGTAGGCCGTCACGTACGAGGTGATGCCCACGGTCAGCGGCTTGCGGGCGGGGTCGGTCATCAAAGTCAGGGCCACGATGTACTCGTTCCACGCCGCGATGAAGGCGAAGATCGCGGCGGTGACGAGGGCCGGCAAGGACAGCGGCAGCACGATCTCGACCAGCGCCCGTAGCCGGCCGCAGCCGTCGACGGCCGCCGCCTCCTCGATCTCGCGCGGAATCGCGGCGAAGAAGGCGCGCAGGATCCAGACCGCAAACGCGAGATTGAACGCCGCGTTGGTCAGGATGAGCGCCGCGTACGTGTCGACCAGGCCCAGCTCGAAGAACTGGCGATAGAGCCCGACCACCAGCGCGGTCGGCGAGAACATCTGCGTGACGAGCAGCAGCACGAGGAACGCCGAGCGGCCGCGAAAGCGGTGGCGCGCGGTGTAGTACGCGGCCGGCGTCCCGACGAGCAGGACGATGAGCGTCGACGTCAGCGCGACGATCAGCGAGGCTTTGAGCCAGGCTCGAAAGCCGGGATCGCCCAGCACGACGCGAAAGTTGCCGGGCTGCCATTCGATCGGCGTGAGCCGCGGCGGCGTGATCCGGAGCTCGCTATCGGGTTTGAGCGCCGTGCACACCATGACCACGTACGGCGCCAGCGCCACGAGCGCCAGGGCAAGCCCCACGCCGCACAGCACGGCGCGGCGCCCGGCGCTCCGCGCTCTCGGCCTCACCCGTCTGCCTCCCGCCACGACACGGTGCGCAGGTACACGAGCACGGCGGCCAGGATCAGTAGCACGTTGACCACGCCGAGCGCCGCAGCCAGGCCCACGTCGCGCAATGAGCTCTTGAACGCGACCTTGTACATGTAGGTGATCATCGTGTCGTGCGCGAAGCCCGGGTTGCGGTCGTTCAGCGTCCACACGATCGGGAACGAGTTGAAGACGTAGATCACGTTCAGGACGACCGCGACCAGCAGCGCCGGCCGCAGGAGCGGCAGGGTCACCGACCGATACGTGCGCCACGCCGAGGCCCCGTCGACGCGGGCCGCCTCGTACACCTCGCCTGGAATGGCGGCGAGCCCCGCCAGCACCACGTAGGTCGTGAACGGCACCGATACGAAGATGCCGACGGCGATCATCGCGCCCATCACCGTCGTATCGTTGCCGAGCCAGTCGACGGGCGCCGCGATCAGGCGCGCGGAGGTCAGGAGATGATTCAGGAGCCCGAAGTAGTAGTCGTAGATCCACACGAAGAGCTTCGAGGTCATGATCACCGAGGCCGCCCACGGCACGATCAGCGCCCAGCGCACGAGGCGACGGCCGGCGAAGTCTTCGTTCAGGAGCTGGGCGATCCCGAGCGAGACGAGCACCGTGGCGGCGACGATCGATGCCACCCACATCACGGTGTTGGCGACGACCGGAACGAAGGCCTCCTGCTCGACGAGCCGCGCGTAGTTGGCCGCGCCCACCGACCCTTGATAGAGACCGGTAATGGAGTAGCGGCTCAGCGAGGCGCGCACGAGCGCGATGACCGGATAGACGACCACTGCGGCGATGAGGGCGAGACTAGGACCGAGCCAGAGGAACGCCTGCCAGCGGCCCCTCAGCGAGCGCCCGCCGCGGCGACGGCGTTCTTCTGCAGCTGGTCGAGCACCTGCCGGGGATTGCCGCCCGGCTGCACCGCCAGGCCGATGGTCTGCTGCACGTCGAGCTTCACGCGGTCCCACGCCGGGTCGGTCGTGGGCGCGAGCCTGGCGTTGGGCAGCGCGTCCAGATAGGGCCGCAGCTTCTCGTTCGCGCTCATCTGCGACAGGCCGGACTTCGTCACCGGTAGAAAGCCCTCGGCCGTGATCCAGCGCGTGATGTTCTCGGGCTGGTAGTAGAGGTCGAGGAACTGCTTCACGGCCTCCTGGTTGCCGCTCTTCTTGAACGCCATCAGGTAGTCCTCGACCCCGAGCGTGACCGCCTGGCCGACGGCCGTCGGCATCTCGGCGACGCCGTAGCTCACCTTCTTCTCGGCGTCGAGCTGCGCGGCGAGCGGGCTGAAGCCCATGACCATGCCCACCTTGCCGTCCTTGAAGAGCTGAAACGCGCCGTCCGTACGATTGGTCTTGCCCGGGTTGACCTGGGTGACTCGATGGCGGTTCGCGAGATCGGCGAGGAACTGCAAGGTCCGCACGTTCTTGTCGCTGTTGATCGTCCACGCCTCGCCGGACTTCCAGTCGCCGCCGTTGTTCCACATCCAGATCGCCCACTCCGCCTGCGCTTCCTCGGGGCCGAGCGGCAGCGCGTAGCCGATGACGCCGCCGCCGAGCCCCTGGATCTTGCGGGCGGCCTGCACGAATTCGTCCCACGTCTTCGGCGGCGCAGCGAGGCGCGCCCGCGTGAAGAGGTCCTTGTTGTAGAAGAACGCCCGCGCGCTCGAGAGAATCGGAAAGCCGTAGAGCTTGCCCTGATACTCGCCTCCGCGGGCGAAGGCGCCGATGAAATCGTCGCGCGTCTTCGGCGACAGCACCTCGTCGGCTGCATAGAGGAGCTGGTCCTTGGCGTAGCTCGAGAACGAATTCAGGTTCAGCACGTCGGGCCGCTGATTGTTCTGGATCATCGTGCTGACCTGCTGATCGATCGAATTCCAGTCGACGATCCGCAGATCGACCTTCACGCCGGTTTGCTTCGTGTACTGCTCGGCCAGGCCCTGCCAGAAGGGCTTCGTGTAGTCCTTGCTGTACTCGGCGATCACGACCGTGATCGACTTCGCGGCGGCCGGCCGTTCAGTGCCCCGGTCGCACGCGGCGAGCGCGATCACGGCGGCGGCGAGAAGCGCCAGCGCCGTGACGGCTCGAGTCAGGGACCGCGTCGCTCCCGCGTGGTCGGTCCTGGCCACGGCCTCATCTTAGCCGGGAGGCCGCGAATATCGGCTATTTCCTGCGGTCAGGCCGTACTGGGTGACCTTGTTCAGAATCGTCTTGTAACTGACCCCGAGGATCCGCGAGGCCGCGAGCCGATTGCCGCGGACGCGGTCGAGCACCTCCGCCAGCGCGGCCCGCTCCGCCTCTTGCGCCGCGCGGCGACCGATCTCCCGCAGCCCGTCGTGAACGGGAGCGGGAGCCGGCGCGGCGACGCAGCGGGCGTCGGCGGCCAGCGTCGCGAACTCATGCTCGGCCGTCGCGAGCACGACCATGCGGCGGACGGTATTCTCCAGCTCTCTGACGTTGCCGAGCCACGGGTGTTCGGCGAGGCGCGCGACGGTCTCGGGGGAGAGCCGCTTGTCTCGTCCGTACTGGGCGTTGAACCGGTCGAGGAACCACGCGACCAGGCCTGGAATCTCCTCGCGCCGCTGGCGCAGCGGCGGAATCACCAGCTCCACCACGTTGAGCCGGTAGTAGAGGTCCTCGCGGAACTCGAATCGCGTCAGCGCCTTTTCGAGATCGCGATTCGTCGCGGCGATGACGCGCGCGTCCACGGTGATCTGCGCGTGGCCGCCCACCCGCGAGAAGCGAAAATCCTGCAGGACGTGCAGCAGCTTGGCCTGGAGCTCGTGCGACATATCGCCGATCTCGTCCAGGTAGATCGAGCCGTGGTGCGCGTACTCGAAGTGGCCGAGCTTGCGCCTGAGCGCGCCCGTGAAGGCTCCCTTCTCGTACCCGAACAGCTCCGACTCGAGCAGGCCGGACGGGATCGCCGCGCAATTGACCTTCACGAACGGGCCGTGCCGGCGGGCTGACCGGGCGTGGATGGCCCGCGCCACCAGATCCTTTCCGACCCCGCTTTCCCCGCGCAGGAGCACCGTCGCGTCGGTATCGGCGATGCTGTCGATCGTCGCCCCGATGGCGCGCATCGCGGCACTCCGCTCGAACAGCCCGATCTCGTCGACCGCGTCGCGGTCGCGCCCGGCATCAAGGACCGCCATACCGTGTGCTGCGTCAGCTCGATCAGTCTTCACAAACCCCTCCTGTTGCGAACGCTGAATCTGAGCGCGGCGCGAGCCCGCGGATTCGTCTGGCGGCATTGAAGACAACCAGTCGACGCTTCCCGCGACTCGACTCGTGGGGGCGGGCTGCCGGCGTCGGCAGCCGCCCTGAGCGGAGGGTCAGGCGAGCGGAGGACCTCGCGGCGGGTGCGGACCGAAGGCCGGGGCGGCATCGTGCCGGTCGTCGGCCGCCGACACGCTCCAGATCGGCACCCAATGCGGTGCGAGCGCCGACAGCAAGCCCGTCTCGCTGGCCCCCACCGTCGAGGTGACGCGAACGATCACGTCGTCGAAATCGGCGTCGTCCCAGAAACCGGGGATCCAGGTCGGATCGGGCGGGTCCGCGTAGGCGAGCAGCTGGCCGAAAACCAGCGTTCCAACCACCGTCAACGCGGCGAGCCTGCGGCGCATGCCGTGCCGTACCGTACCCGACGCCATCGACGCCTGCAAGCGATCGCGGGCTCGGGCACAGACGCGAGCTCGCCCACGCAAAATTTCCCATGAAGTGTAAAGACTCTCGACAGATTTCCGGCGGTGTCGGCTCACACCAACCGGGAAACGTGTGTAGTTCGCTTCATACCCCAGGGTGAGTGGGCATGTCGGGTGCCAACGGGTCGATCGCGTGAGAAATCAACCGGTTTGATCGAGCGCCCGGTTTGCCCTCAGCGGAACAGTAAAGCCCCTCGACACCGCCAGGAGGGAAAGGCCGGAGGCGCACGCAAGTCCATTGACGGCCTCGCCCGGCCCGTCTAGGTTGAACGCCGACCCACGCCGCTGCCGCCATCGTCGGGGAGGAGACGCGCCATGAACAGGCAGTTAGGCCCGCTGGCCTGCCAATCGCTACCGGCCGCCGTCGCGCTGCTGGCTCTCGCAGGCTGCACCCAGCATTACTGGGAGCGGCCCGGCGGAGCCGCCGCGGACTTCGAGCGAGAGAGCGCCGCCTGCATCGCTGACGCGCGCCAGGGCCCGTTGAGCTCCGACGCGCGCGAACAGATCTATCGCGCGTGCATGCGCGCACGGGGCTGGAAGCGCGTCGACGTCGCCGTCGCCGACGACAATCAATTCAGGGGGCCCGAAGACGCCGAGGACTTCGTCAACCCGCCACCCGCGCTCGGCGGGCGCCGGTATCAGCAGCGCTAGCCGATGACGAAGACACTCTTCGGTCTGACCCTGCTGATCGTCGCCGGGTGCGCCTCCACCGCGAACATCAAAACGCTTCCCCTCAAGGATCAGAACGCGTCACAGGCGGAGACGGACCGGAAGCGATGCGACGAGTGGGCGAAGAAGACGGCGGCTCCCCCCGCCGGCTTCGCCGCGTGCATGATCGCCGCTGGCTACGAAGCCGAGCCGCAAGTCGGCTCGACCTCGCAATCCGTCCGTCTCGCCAAGCCGTCGACTCAGATCGAGCCCACGCGGGTGCTGCTCGACACCCTCGACTGCGACGCGCTGGCGCGTCGAGAGGCCGAGAGCGACCTGGGATGGATCACGATCTGGATCCGCGAAAACCTCAACTGGCATTGGAAGGTCAACGGCGAGAAGCGGCGGCAATTCTTCAACAACTGTCTGCCGCCGCGCGGGTACGAGTTCGGCAAGGCATAGCGCCTCGTTCACGTAGACGACAACGAACCGTCACCACGCCGCAACGGGCGATGGCTACGATGCGCTATCGACGCCCAAGCGCCGTGGCGCTTCGTCGCGGGTCTCGCCCTAATGCTACTCGTGTCGTCGGCGACGGCCGAGCAAGCGTCCATCGTCGTCGAAGACTGGTCGAAGCCGTCGAACAGCGGGACCGGGATTCCCGAGGGCTGGAGCGGTCAGCGCTGGGGTAACGCCAAGTACGACTTCGCCGTGATCGCCGACGGACCCGACCGGGTCCTGCGTCTGCGCAGCCGCGGCGACAACTCGACCATCAGCAAAGCGGTCGCGGTCGACGTCAAGAAGCATCCCCTGCTGACCTGGCGCTGGAAAGTCGTGACCTTGCCGGCCGGCGGCGACTGCCGGCGCAAGACGGCGGACGATGAGGCGGCCCAGATCTACGTGGCCTTCCCGCGCTCCCCAACGGCGCTGCGCTCGCGGATCATCGGATACGTCTGGGACACGACGGCGCCGGCCGACACGATCGTCAAGAGCGAGAGCAGCAGCCTGGTGACATACGTGGTCATGCGCTCGGGCGCCGCCGAGCTCGGCCGCTGGCTCACCGAAACCCGCAACGTACGGGACGACTATCTGCAGATCTACGGCGAGGCGCCGGCTGAAGACGTCGGGGCCGTCTCGGTGGCCATCGACTCCAACGACACGCGGTCCAGCGCCGAGTCCTACGTCGGCGCGATCGTCTTCCGCAAGCTCTGAACCGGCCCGCCCGGCGACTCGAGCCGGGTCGCCGCGGCGTAGTAGAGAGTCTCGATCACCGGGAGCGCGTACCAGTCGTCGTGCGGAAACCGCAGCGCCATGAACAGCCCCCAGATCGTCAGCACCGTCCCGACGTATTGCGGATGCGCGAGCAGCGAGAAGGGAAACTCGCGGCAGCGCCTGAGCTCGTAGCCGAATCGATCGCCGAAGAACACGCCGATCCGCCCCAGTCGATAGAACGTGGCCAGCACGAGGAACTGCCCGACCGCGATCAGCGTCACGGCGAGAGGCAGGACGAGCGGTGGCTCTTCAGCCGGCACCGCCACGCCGCCGTGCACCCAGCACCACAGACCGAACACGGCCACCTGCAGCCCCTTGAATCCGCAGAAGAGCCGGCCGACGACGGCGACCGGCCCCCCGCGAACCGACGGTGCCAGCCGTGAGCACAGCCTGACGAACGCGCCGGGGACGCGCGCGATGACGGCGTAGCTCGCGCGCTCGACCGCCAGCAGCGCGGCCGCGACCGCGAGCGCCGCGACGCTCACGCGCCTCCCCGGCTCTGCGCACCCGGCTCAGGCGGGCCGAAGGAAGCGCGGCGAGTAGGCGATGACGTCGGTCACCGGATCCGTCGCCAGCTTCACGAACCAGACGAGCGCCAGGCGCGGCCCGTGCTTCCACAGCAGATACGCCACGCGCCCAGCCACGACCACAGCGGTAAACACGAACCACTCGTACGCGACCGTCGGAACCAGGAGGCGCAGCGCGTCCAGCGTGTAGGCCCCCGACCAGACGATATTAGCGATCGGCATCGCGAGGTACGTGCCGAGGATGAGCGTCTTGTTACGGGTGTTGTAGCCGAGCAAGGTCGCTTCCTTGTCGTGGCACGGCGGCTCGAGGACCGCGTGGCCGATTTGCCGCAGGAAGAGCGCCGCCAGACCCGCCCACATCGCGGCCGTCAGGTCCCAGAAGGCATAGACGTAGCAGCCCAGGAATACGCTCGAGCTCACGATGTGGAAGAGCTGGTTGACGGTGTCGCTGTGCGAAGCGACGTGGTCGTCCTTCTTGCGCCGCATCACCTCCGCGTAGAACGACTGCACGGCGCGCGGGACCGGTATCAGGCTCGAGAGCACCTCACGGATCAGTCGCAGTCGCATGGTTTTCTCCCGGCGCGGATAGTCCGCGCCCAGCCACCAGCCATCGGCTCGCATCGTGGAGGCGGCGGCGATGAGCTTCGTTTGGAGCGCCGCGTAGTCTTTCTCGGTGAAGTCCATCGCGCCCAGGCACCGGCCCGTGCCGACCCAGCTCAAGGTCACGCCTTCGGCCCGCAGGTAGTACTGCAGGAGCCAGTTGTAGCGCCCGGGATCGGTGAAGAGCACGGTCCAGACGGTGGCAAGATGCACGACGCGCAGCGGCAGCGCCGCCTCCGCCAGCGCCTGATTCGTCGCCTGCGCCCACTGCGCGCACCGGTCGTTCATCTCGTCGTAGAGCCCGGGTGTCGCCGGGTCGGACAGCCACTGCAGGAATTCGTTCATGGCGCCCATGACCGCGGGGTGCGCCGAGAACGTCCCGACCACGTAGGCGACGCGCATCGGGTGCGCCGGATCGAAGCGGCGCATGAGCGCCCGCGAGCTGCATACGACGCCGATCGGCATCCCGCCGGCCACGGTCTTGCCGTAGACGACCATGTCGGCACGCACGCCGAAGAACTCCTGCGCGCCGCCCGGGGCCAGACGGAAGCCCGTGTAGACCTCGTCGAAGATCAGCGGCACGCCCGCCTCGTCGCACACGGCGCGAAGGCGCCGCAGCCAATCACGATATGCGAGCGAGGCGTCGCTGGTCTTGCGGGCGCTGCTCGTGAGCAGCACCGCATCGTTCGGGGGCGGCGCATTGGGATGGAACGACTGGATCGGGTTGACGAGCACCCCAGCGATCTCGCGGCGGCGCCGCCGGATCACGTCGAGCGACGCCGGGTGCATGTCCTTGAGCGTCAGGCAGTCGTCCAGCGCCCGCTCGCTGCCGAGACCCGGCTGCACGCCGTCCCACCAGCCGTGATACGCGCCGGAGAAGCAGACGATCAGCTTGCGTCGGGTGTTGAAGCGCGCCAGCCGCGCGGCGGCCATCACGGCCTCGGTGCCGCTCATGTGGAAGGACACCTCGTCGAGCCCGGAGATCGCCTTGAGTCGGGCGATGTTGTCGGCGACGACCGGATGCAGCGGCCCCAGCACGAGCCCGAGGTCCTGCGTGCGTTCGAGGCCGCGCGCCATCCATTCCTTGTAGCGCGCCGAGCCGGCCACGTTGACGCCGTACGAGCCGCTGACGTCGAGCGTCCAGTGCCCTTCTAGGTGGCGCAGCCGCGGACCATCGGACGCGGTCACGACCGACGCGAGATTGAAGTGCTCCTGCATGAATCGAGCGAACGGGAACGGCACCCGGTTCGCGTCGGTGAAGCGGAGATCGGAGAAGCTTTCGCGCAGACGCTCGCCCCACGCCGCCGACTCGGGATACTGGGCACGGAAGAACGCGGCCAGCCGTTCGAGGCCCTGCCGCCGCCGCTCGGCGAGCGCCTCCCCGGCGCCGTCAGCTCGGAAAAACTCTACGTCGGAGTAGTGGTGCGTCCTCACCCACCGGGAGAGCGTCCGGAGCAGCACCGGCGTCATCGCCCGCGCGCGCAGGGTCAGCACGAAGCGCGCGAGCTTCCTCGCCACGATGATCGCCGCGGCGGCGATGCACGAGCCCAGGACTATCCAGAGCACGGCGTTCGGCACGTTCGTCCTCCTCTCGACCACCGTCAGCCACCATGAGCTGCTCGAAACGCTCCACGATGCGTGGCCACGCCACCGCCTCCATCGCGGAGCGCGCGCGGCGGCGCATGGCCATCAGCACGTCGGGCGCCTGCGTGAGCGCCACGGCGGCGTCGACGAAGCCACGTGCGTCGCCGGGCCGTACCAGCACGCCCGTGACGCCGTGCTCCGCGTGGAGCCGCGCGGCCGCATAGTCGTAGGCGACCACGGCCAGGCCGCTCGCCATCGCCTCGAGCGTGACGTTCCCGAACGTCTCCGTCTCGCTCGGAAACAGGAAGATGTCGGCCGAGGCGTAGTGCGCGGCCAGGTCGTCACCCGTGCGAAAACCACAGAACACCAGGTCGGGATTCGCGCGCGCGAGCGCCGGGCCCAGCGGACCGTCGCCGACCACCACGAAACGCAAACCGCCGCCGTACGCCTCCTGCATGGCGCGATACGCCTTGACCGCGAGCGCGACGTTCTTCTCGGCCGCCACCCGCCCGACATGGAGAACGACGAGATCCTGCTCGGCGGCGCCCCACGCCGCGCGCAGAGCAGCCGAGCGGCGAGCCGGATCGAAGCGGGTACTGTCCACCCCTCGCCCGAGCACGGCCAGCCGCTCGAAGCCCGCCGCCGTGAGCTCGGCGCGCAGCCGCGGCGTCGCGACGAGCGTGCCGCGGGTGGCGTTGTGGAATCGACGCAGGTACGCGGCGATCGGACCCCTGAGCCAGCCCGCGCCGTAGTGGCGCATGTAGCGGTCGAAGTTCGTGTGGAATCCGCTGTACACGGGGATGCCGAGCGAGGCGCCAGCGCGCACCGCGGACCACCCGAGGGGGCCTTCCGTCGCGACGTAAACCGCGTCGGGACGATGCCGCCGCCACTCGGCACGCAGCGCCGAGCCCGCAGGCAATCCCATGCGAAGCCCGCTGTAGCCCGGCAGAGGCACGCTGCTGACGAGCAACGTGCGCGCCTCGGGCGCCGCGCTCGCGCGATCGACCGCCGGCTGCCTGGGACGCACCAGCGACACGACGTGCCCGCGCGCGCGCATCCCCGCCGCCAGCTGCGCGAGCGTCGCCGCGACGCCGTTGATCTCGGGCGGGTACGTCTCGGTCACGATGCACACGCGGTTTGCCACGCCCGCTATTGTGGCCACCGGCACGCGCGGATCCCTCGTTAAGAGCTGGCTACCGGAGTGTGGCGTCACGATGTCGTCCGACGCTCAGGCGTAACGCGTGGTGTCACGGGCGCGCCGCCCAGACGTATCGAGATCGAGAGCGGCCCGTAACGTGGGCGACATCGCGCTGAGTCAGACTCCGGCGCGGTCGTGCACCGCAGCAAGGCGCCATGCTGACCACCGACCGCCGAAGCTTCCTCAAGTTTCTGAGCAGCGCCGCAGCCGCAGCGGCCTTCCCGCGAAGCATCGATAAGGCACTCGCGATTCCGGCGCACCACCGCACCGGCACGATCCGCGACATCGAGCACATCGTGTTCCTCATGCAGGAGAACCGGGCGTTCGATCACTATTTCGGCTCGCTGCGCGGTGTGCGCGGATTCGGCGATCCCCGGCCGATGACGATCCCGGACGGCCGCCCGGTGTGGTTCCGGCCCAACGGCACTGGCACGGTCTTGCCGTTCCATCCCACCGCCCCGGACTTCGGGCTGCAGTTCCTCGTCGACACGGCGCACGGATGGTTCGACCAGCACGCGGCCTGGAACGACGGCCGCTACGACCAGTGGATCGCGGCGAAGGAGACGAGCGCGGTCATGGCGTTCTACACCCGCCAGGACATCCCGTTCTTTTACGCGCTCGCCGACGCGTTCACGATCTGCGATGCCTACTATTGCTCGCTGCAGGGTCCGACGGATCCCAACCACTACCACATGTGGACCGGCTGGGTCGGCAACGACGGTCAGGGCAGCGGCCCGGTCATCAACAACGCGGAGGCGGGCTACGATTGGTCCACCTACCCCGAGCGCCTGGAGCGCGCCGGCATCTCCTGGAAGACCGGCCACCTGGAAAACGGCCGCGACAGCGTGAGCGATCCGGCGCTGGGCCTGCCCCAGAGCTGAGCGCGACACGTCGATAGTAAGCGGCTGACGCCTCCGAGGCCGCACCGCCACCCCAGCCGGTGCGCGCCTCGGAGGCGCAATGCTCAGCGCCGCAAGTCCATTTTCTGGGCTTGGAAGGAGCGACCGGACCCGGCATCTTACCTCCTGAGGGAGGCATGCCATGACCATCGCGGCTCCGCCCAGGACGGATTGGATCGAAGTCGCTCGCGAGCTGGGGCCCCGGTTCGCCGCCAGGGCCTCCGCTCACGACAGGGATGATCGTTTCGTCGACGAAAACTATGCCGAGCTCCGCCGACAGCGCGTCTTCTCCGCGGGGGTCCCCGCCGAGCTCGGCGGCGGCGGGGCCTCGTACCGGGAATTGTGCGAGCTGCTCCGCCTGCTGGCCCATTCGTGCAGCTCGACGGCCCTCGCGCTGGCCATGCACACCCACACACTGGCCAACGCGGTCTGGCGCTGGCGCCACGCCGGCGCACCGCTCGAGCCGTTCCTGCGAAGGGTCGCCGGTGAAGAGCTCGTGCTGGTCACGAGCGGCGGATCGGACTTCCTCGCGAGCTCGGGCACGGCCAAGAAAGTCGACGGCGGCTATCGCGTCGCCGCCCGCAAGATCTTCAGCAGCGGGTCACCGGGCGGCGACGTCCTGATTACGACGGCCGTCTACGACGATCCGAACGAGGGGCCGACCGTGCTCCACTTCCCGATCGCGCTCTCGTCGCCCGGCGTGAGCGTCACGGACAACTGGCGCGCGCTCGGCATGCGCGGCACCGGCTCAAACGACGTCCTGCTCGAGGACGTCTTCATTCCCGACGGGAGCGTGGGCGCTCGCCGTCCGGCAGGACGCTGGAGCCCGCTCATGTTCGTGGTCTACTCGATCGCGTTCCCATTGGTGTACTGCGTCTACCTCGGCGTGGCCGAAGCCGCGCGCGACATCGCGCTGCGAGAAGCGGGGCGCCGGCGCGACGACCGAAACGTCCAGGCCCTGGTCGGCGAGATGGAGAACGAGATCGCCACCGCGCGCATGGCAGTCCGGCACATGATCGACGCGGCCGACAGCGATCGCCTCGGCCCCGAGGCCGCGAACGCCGTCATCATCGGCCGTACGCTGGCCGGCCGCGCCGCGATCCGCGCCACCGAGAAAGCCGTCGAAATCGCGGGCGGCAGCGCGTTCTATCGGTCGCTCGGCCTGGAGCGGCTGTTCCGCGACATCCAGGCCGCGCGCTTCCATCCGCTCCAGGAAAAGCCGCAAACCATCTTCACGGGCCGACTTGCCCTCGGCCTGGACCCAGACGGCTGAGCGGCGCGATGAGCTTCATCGTGGTGATCGCGTGCGTGCTCATGTTGCTGGGGGCGCCGGCCTCATCCGTCACGGGAGCTCCCGCCACTTCTGATGCTTCTTGTAGCGCTCGAGCCGATCACTGAAAACACGGATGTGCTCGGCGTTGCTCTTGGGAGCGTCGCGCAAGGCCGATTCCTGGAGAGCGATCGCTTCGTCCCACCGGTCGCTCTCGGCGTAAGCCGCCGCCAGGGTGTCGGCGACTTCAGGGGTGCGCGTGAGGTTGTAGGCTTTTTCCGCCCAGCGGACGGCTTCAGCGCCGTTGCGGATGGTGTCTTCAGGAGCCGTCGCGAGCCACCAGGCCAGGCCGTTCATTCCAACCGGATCGCCGGCCTCGGCCGAGCGCCGTAGCCATGGGATGGCTTGCGGACGGTCCGTGGGCCACCGGGCCAGAACCGAGCCGTACATTGCTTGCGCCCGCGCGTCCCCCGCCTCGGCGCCGCGGCGCCACTCGTCGAACTGACGAGCCAAACCTCTGAGCTGCCACGTCGTGGACCAGGGCATGTACGCGACCGCCGTCGCGATACCGAGACCGAGGCAGGCCAGACCGGCGACCGCGAGCCTTCGCCTGGCGCCGTTCGCGAAGACGCCGATCAAGTAGCCGAATGCCAGGCCGGCGACGTGCGCAGCGTTTGCGATGGCCAGCACGTTGGCCGCCGTGAGGACGAAGCACACGACCAGCCATCCGAGCAGCCAGACGAGGGTCCGCTGAGTGAGAATCGCCTGGTACGCTGCTCGCGCGCGGCGGCGGGCAAGCATGAAGCCGACCAGGGCATAGACGACGCCCGAGAAGCCGATGCCCGTCGTCGCCGAGACGAGCAATTCCCATCCGGAGCCCGCGACGGCTGCCGCCAGGACGAAGCCGAGGTAGCGACGTGGTCCTATATCGCGCTCGACCACACGTCCGAAATCCCGAGCACACAGCATGTTGAACAGGAGATGCCACCAGGCCAGGTGCACGAACGCGGAAGTCTCGAGCCCCCACACGGCGCCGCCCCAGATCGCAAACGGAGGCGGGGCGAGAACGCGGAGGATCGCCTGCTTGGACGACTCCGCGGAGAGGTTGAGGGCAAGGAAGATGGCGATACAGACGCCGATCGCCGCGGCGGTGACCGGGCAGCCGCTGAAGCCCGCCGCGATGCGGCCAAGCGATTGAACGATGGGAAACTCGAGCCGGCTTCCCTGGCGGCCCGCGGTCTTGTTCTCAGAGGCAGCGTCCGTCACGTGTGGTGCCCCCTTTAGTTGGCCCGTTCGGCCGCCTGGCCGCCGCGCAATCTTAACGCCGTCGAGCGCCTCGGGCACGACGTGTTCCGAGCGCTGTTGACGCTCGGCGCGCCACCGCATAGCATCGCCTCGGCCACGGACGGGTCGCACGGCGCGCAGCCGCAACCAGAAGCTCATGGAGTCGAGCAGCACGCGGGGAGGGCACGCAATGGAAGTCTCGCGGCGCAACTTCATCGTCTCGACGTCGGCAGCCGCCGCCGGGGCCACGCTCGCGGGGCAGGCCGCGAATGTGGATGCCAGGACGCCTCTGGTGATCGCGCAGGCCGGCCCGCCCGCGCCGCACGGCTTCGACCCGAAGGATCCGACGCTCAAGTACGATCTCGTGATCGCGAACGGCGACGTCCTCGACCCGAGCCAGAAGCTTCGCGGCAAGCGCGACCTCGGGATCAAGCACGGGCAAATCGCCGCCGTCGAGGCCAATATCCCGGCCGCCCGCGCGGTCCAGCGCATCGACGCCGCCGGCAAGCTCGTCACGCCGGGTCTCGTCGACCTGCACACGCACCTCGTCCCGCACCTCGGCCTCGGCTTGCCGGCAGACGAGCTGGTCGGCATTACCGCCGTCACGACCGCGGTCTCGGCGGGTGATGCCGGGTGGCACACGTTCGGGGCGCTCCGCCACTACGCGATCCCGCAGGCGCGTACGCGCATCTTCGCCTTCGTCCACATCGCGTCGATCGGCCTGGCCGGCGGATTGGCGCCTGGCGAGATGCTGAACATCGACTACGCCAACGTGGACGGCTGCGCCAAGGCGGTGGCCGAGAATCCCGACGTCGCGCTCGGAGTGAAAGTCCGTATCACGGATAGCGTCGTGGGCCAGAACGGCCTCGAACCGCTGCGGCGCGCCATCCGTGCCGCGGAAGTGGCCGGCAAGGGTATCCCGGTCATGTGTCACATCGGTTCAGCGCCGGGCTCGCTCGCGGATCTCCTCGATCTCCTGCGTCCGGGAGATGTCCTGACGCACGCGTACAGCGGCGCCGGCAACAACATCGTGCAGAACGGCCAGCTCCTGCCCGCCGCGCGCGCGGCCAAGCAGCGCGGAGTCATCTTCGACGTCGGCCACGGCGGTGGGAGCTTCGACTACACCGTCTGCGAGCCCGCGATGCAGCAGGGCGCGACGCCGGACACGATCTCGAGCGACATCCACGCCGTCAGCATCAACACGCCGGGCTATCCCACCTTGCCCAACGTGATGTCGAAGATGTTGAACCTCGGGATGACGCTGGACGACGTGGTCGCCAAGGCTACCGTCGAGCCGGCGAAGATCATCGGCCGCGTCCCCGGCCTGGGCACGCTGCGAATCGGCGCCCCCGCGGACGTCGCGATCTTCGATCTCGTCGACGGCCCCGTCGAGTTCGTCGACACGAGAAACAACAAGCGGAGTGGCACCAAGAAGCTCGTCCCCGTGCTGACGGTGAAAGGCGGACGGCCGTTCGGCCGGCCGCCGATGCCGATTCCGTTCACGTTCTGAAAGGAGGCATCCCGATGCGACTCGCGGTAGCTCTCCTGACCATTGCGCTCGCGTCCACGACTACGGTGCGCCCTGTCGCGGCCGATCCACCGAGATCGAGCGAGCCGGCGATGCAGGAAGACGCCAAATATGCCGAGGGTGTCGCCGCGGTCAAGCGCCGCGACTACACGACTGCGGTTCGCTGCTTCGAGGACGTCGTCGCTCGCGACGACCGGAACGCGAACGCCTACAACTGGCTCGCCTACAGCATCCGTCAGGGCGGCGACGCGGCCCGGTCCATTCCGGTCTACCAGAAGGCCTTGGCCATCGATCCCAAGCACAAGGGCGCCCACGAGTACATCGGCGAGGCCTTCCTGGCGCTCGGCAACCTGCCCAAGGCCAAGGAGCATCTGGCCGTTCTCGACAAGCTCTGCTTCTTTCCGTGCGAGGAGTACTCCGACCTGAAGAAAGCGGTTCAGGACTACGAACGGAGCGGCGGCACCGTGAGGCCCGCGAGCAAGTCGAACTGAGCTTATAATTCGCTACGCCCATGGCTACCGTTGCTACGGCATCACACCGCTCGGCCGGGACCGATCGCACCATTCGCGGCAAGGTCGCGATCGTCGGCGTCGGCGAGACCGCCTACTACAAGCACGGCCAGGCTCCGGAGCCCGAGGTCAAGCTGGCGCTGCAAGCGATCCTGGCCGCGTGCGCCGACGCGGGGATCGACCCGCGTGCGATCGATGGTTTCGCGTCGTACAGCAACGACCGCAACGATCCGTCGCGCCTGGCGGCCGCGCTCGGCATTCCCGAGCTCCGCTTCTCGAACATGCAGTGGGGGGGCGGTGGAGGCGGAGGCTCGGCGGCCGTCGGTAACGCCGCGGCGGCGATCGCGGCCGGCTACGCCGACTGCGTCGTCGTCTTCCGTGCCCTGGCGCAGGGCCAGTTCCAGCGCTTCGGCGCAGCACCGCCGACGCCCACGGTGTCGGGCGAAGCGGCGCTCACCTTCCCGTACGGGCTGATCTCGCCGGCTCAGCGCTTCGCGATGCGCGTGATGCGGTTCATGCACGACCACGAGATCGGGCCGGGCGCGCAGCGGGCCATCGCGCTGGCTTCGTACCACCACGCGCAGAACAATCCGCGCGCCGTCATGCACGGGCGTCCGCTCACGCCCGAGGCCTACGACGAGTCGCGCTGGATCGTCGAGCCGTTCCGGCTCTTCGACTGCTGCATGGAGAACGACGGCGCCGCCGCGCTCGTCCTGGTCTCGGCCGAGCGCGCCCGCGACATGCGCCAGCGTCCGGCCTACTTGCTGGGCGTCGCCCAGGGCTCGGAGTATCGCAACGCGGCCCGCGGCCACAACGCGCCGACCTACGCCTCGTCGAGCTTCACGACGGTCGCCCCGCACCTCTACGCGATGGCCGGCGTGACGCCCAAGGACGTCTCGGTCGTGCAGAGCTACGAGAACTTCACGGGCGGCGTGCTCATGAGCCTGGTCGAGCATGATTTCTTCGCCGCCGACGAGGCCAACGAGTTCCTCACGCTCGAGAACCTGATCGCGCCCACCGGGCGGTTGCCGCTCAACACCAGCGGCGGCAACCTGGCCGAGTGCTACATGCACGGGCTCGAGCTGCAGATCGAAGCCGTGCGCCAGCTGCGCGGTCAGTCGTCGAACCCCGTGCCCGGCGCCCGGGTCGCGATGGTGATCTCGGGCCCGATGGTCACGCCCGTATCGAGCATGCTGATCGGCACCGAGGACGTCCTGTGAGCGCGCCCGCCTACTACCTGCCGGCCGGGATGCCGCGGCCGGTGCCGGAGCCCGACGGGCTGGACGCCCCGTACTGGGAGGGCA
>Ga0209382_10002614_pt1 | contig 25838 bp, 22 predicted proteins | sample SoiMetdeltSBSDD5_FD_187599 | JGI IMG/M metagenome (GOLD analysis project Ga0209382, IMG submission 187599) | Bulk soil microbial communities from a Populus tree surrounding site in Tennessee, USA - Soil MetaG P. deltoides SBSDD5 (SPAdes) (version 2) | ecosystem: Environmental > Terrestrial >... | reverse complement strand
TGTAGAGCAGGCAGCACGTCAGCCGCACGGCGAAGGTGATCCCGGTCCCGGTCGGCCCGGGCCCGACATCGGCCGGATCCTCGGGGACCGTCACCAGCTCGATGGTGCGAGCCAGGTCCCGCCGCGCGGCCAGGAGCCGCGCGAGGTCCCGGTCGGCCCGGGGCCCGACCGCGTGGCCGACGCGGCCAGCCGTGGTGGCGGCCGCGAGCGCAGCCGTTCCCCACAGGTGGCGGTCACCGCACCGGATCACCTGGCGCGCCGCGGCGATGACCGCGGCGACGGCTGCGATCCGGCCCGGCCGTCCGGGCGGCGCAGATCCCGCGGGGACCGCACGGCCGATCCCGGCTCGCAGGAGACGTCGGAACATCTCCTCCTCGTCGACCACCTGGACGTCAGGGTGACCCGCGAGGGGATCGTCGGTCAGGACGGTGAGCGTCGCTCGCCGCAACCCGACGATCCCCGTGACCGCACCCGGGCGCAGCAGGACGTTGGGGGCCGAGAGGTCGAGCAGGCGCCGCTGCCGAAGCCACGGCTCGACCGCGGCCGCCGCCAGTGCGGCCACCGCTTCCCGGGCCACCTGGGCCACCAGCAGCGACCGGTCCGCGCTGCGGAAGCGCCGTTCCGCGGCGACGATCAACGGCTCGAGCCGGCCGGGGTCGGCGAGCAGGTCGATGACACCGACCCAGCCGTCCACCTCCGCGGCGTCGCCGATCGGGCGCGGGGCGAGCCGGTCGTGGGCCGTGGCTGCGATGGCCGCCAGCACGTCAGCGGGCTCCTCGACAGCGAGGCCGCCGGGCTCGGTATTAGGCTTCCCTAACACCGCCGGTTTGTACCCCAGGTGGGTCCGGCGAGGCAAGCGCATCCGCCTGCCCGGGTACGGCCGTCGAGACGCCTCGAAGCGACCCTGCCGTCCCGTTGCACGCGGTGTGAAATCGACCTAGGGTGCCGACGTGGGCGAGACACATGTCACAGATCGCCGCATCGAACGAGCCAACCGCACCCGGGACAAGATCGTCGACGCCCTGCTCGCTCTGATCGAGGACGGGAACTTCCGCCCCACCGCCCGCGAGATCGCCGCCCGGGCCGGGGTATCGCTGCGGTCGCTCTACGTGCACTTCGACGACGTCGAGGCGCTGTTCCACGCCGCGGCGATCCGCCACAAGGTGCACATGGACGAGCACCGCACGGAGGTCGTGACCAGCGGTCCGTTCGAGGACCGCCTCCAGAACTTCGTCGAGCGGCGCGCCGCCTTCTACGAGGCCGGCAAGAACGTGCGCTACGCGGCGCTGCTGCAGGAACCGTTCTCCCCCGCCCTCCACAACATCCTGGACCAGGCGCGGCAGCTGGGGCGGTCGGAGCTGGACAAGATCTTCGCCTCCGAGCTGGGGGGGCGCGGCTCGAAGGCGCGCCGGGCAGCCCTCGACGCGATCACCCAACCCACGAGCTGGGAGATCCTGCGGACACAGCACGGGTTGGACGTCGAGGAGGCCAAGGAGGTGATGTGCGACATGGTCCGGGCGCTGCTCGGCCCGGATCGCACGACGGGGAACGGCGGCAGCGGGGCCGAGCGAGGTAGGTGAGGGATCACGCAGGGCGGCAGCAGAGGTACTTAGGCGCGAAGCAGAAGGGGGGACTGCGCTGACCATGGCACGACGCGTCAGACCGATGGCGTGGCTGGAGTTCCTGCTGCCCCTGGCAGGGCTTCTGCTCCTGCAGCAGCTGCTGTACCCGGTGCCGTCCGGCCAGGTCCTCATCGGAGCGCTCTTCGGCGGGCGCATCGCCCTCATCGCCGTGGGCATCGCGCTCATCTACCGGGCCAACCGGATCATCAACTTCGCACAGGGCGACCTGGGGACGGTGCCGACGACCCTGGCCGTGATGCTGGTGGTGGCCTGGGGGTGGAACTACTGGCTGGGCCTGGCCTCGGGCCTGGTGGCGGCCATCGTGCTCGGCGTGCTGGTGGAGACGCTGCTGATCCGGCGGTTCTTCACCGCCCCCCGGCTCGTGCTCACGGTGGCGACCATCGGCATCGCGCAGCTCCTGACCGCCGCCGGCCTCTTCCTGCCCCAGGCGTTCGGGAAGCAGGCCTTCCAGACCGAGCTGCCGCAACCCTTCGACGCCACCCTCCACTTCGGCGGGCGGAACTTCGACGCCAACGACATCCTCACCATGATCGTGGTCCCGCTGGCGCTGCTCGCGCTGGCGGCCTTCCTCCAGCGCTCGACGGTCGGAGTCGCCATCGTCGGCGCAGCCGAACGAGCCGACCGGGCCGCGACGCTGGGGATCCCGGTGCGCCGGCTCCACACCATCGTGTGGGTGGTGGCGACGGTGCTGGCGTTCGTGGGCATGTGGCTGCGGGCCGGTGCGGTGGGTCTCCCGATCGGCGAGGTGCTCGCCCCGATCTTCCTGGTCGAGGCCCTCGGCGCCGCCACGTTCGGACGGTTCCGCCAGTTCTCCACCATCGCGGCGGCCGCCATCGGCATCGGGATCGTCGACCAGGCCATGGTGTTCACCGGCCACGCGGAGGGGGAGATCGCCGCGGTCGTGTTCCTGATCGTGCTGGTCGGGATGCTCGTCACCCGGCGCAGCCCCAGCGACCGGGTCGACGACGACGCCTCGACGTGGCAGGCCATCCGCGAGGTCCGACCCATCCCCCGGGAGCTGGTGGGGCTGCCGGAGGTCCGCTTCGCCCGACTGGCGCTGTGGGCGGTGCTCGGGGTCTTCGTGCTGACCCTGCCGGCCTGGCTGTCGACCAGCCGGCTGGACCTCGCGACGGTGGTCGTCCTGTTCGGGATCGTCGCCGCGTCACTGGTGGTGCTGACCGGGTGGGCCGGCCAGGTCAGCCTGGGCCACATGGCCTTCGTCGGCGTGGGAGCCGCCGTGGGCGGGTGGCTGACCGAGCGGGGCTGGGACCTGGCCATCGCGATGGTGGGTGCCGGGCTGGTCGGCGCCTGCGCGGCGGCAGTCGTCGGCTATCCGGCCCTACGCCGCCGGGGCCTGACGCTGGCCGTCAGCACGTTGGCCTTCGCCCTGGTCACGTGGTCGTACCTGCTCAACCGCACGATCTTCGACTGGCTGCCGCCCCGCTTCGGCCTGGCCGAACCGACCCTGTTCCGCCGGATCCCCATCGACAGCCAGGAACGGCTGTTCTACGTCTCGGTCGCGGCTCTGCTGCTGACCATGATCGTGGTCGGCGGGCTGCGTCGCAGCCGGACCGGCCGGGTCCTGATCGCGATCCGGGAGAACGAGCGGGCCGCGGCCGCGTACGGCATCCACACCATCCGGACGTCGCTGGCGGCCTTCGCGATCTCGGGCTTCCTCGCCGCGCTCGCCGGGTCGCTGCTGGTCCAGCAGCAGGGCGGCCTCAGCGCGGCGCCGTTCGTGCCCCAGCGCAGCCTGGAGCTGTTCTCGATGGTGGTCATCGGTGGTCTGGGATCACTGCCGGGAGCGGTGCTCGGGGCGGTCTACGTCCAGGGGGCCGACTTCTTCCTGCCGCTCGACTGGCAGTTCCTGGCCAGCGGTGTGGGCCTGCTGTTGATCCTGCTGGTGTTCCCGTCCGGGCTCGGCGGGATCATCGCCGACGTGCGCGACGGAGCGCTGCGGTGGGTGGCCCGGCGCCGCAAGCTGGTGGTCCCCAGCCTGGTCGCCGACGTCCGGGTCGAGGACGACCTGCTCAGCATGGTGCCCCAGGACACGATCGAACCCGCGCCCGGCACCGACGGCGGGGCGTCGACCACGGGGGCGCGAGCCGGCGATGCGGCGGAGCAGCGCGAGGGGGTGACCCGATGAGCCGCGTGCGCAGCTACCTCGAGGGCGTCACCGGCGGGGCGCCGGTCTTCCCGCTGGGCATCCTCTTCGGGCTGAACATGGCCGACGAACTGGACCGCACCGCGCTAGGCGTGCTGCTGCCCGAGATCCGAGACCACTTCGGGACCAGCACGTCGGGGATCCTCACCGTCGTGTCGCTGGCCCTCATCGCCGGCCTCGCGCTGGCGGTGCCGATCGGCTACTACGCCGACCGGGTCAAGCGGGTGCCGATCGCCGTCGGCGGTGCCGCTCTGTGGGGCGGGTTCTCGGCCCTGACCGGCCTGGCTCCCAACCTCTGGACCCTGGGCGTCGCCCGCACCGGAGCCGCGCTCGGCCGGGCGGTGAACGATCCGGTCCACAACTCGCTGCTGGCCGACTACTACGACATACCGGTCCGGCCCAAGGTGTACTCCGTCCACCGCTACGCCAACGCGTTCGGCGCTGCGGTCGGTCCGCTGGGGGCGGGCCTCATCGCAGCCGCCTTCGGCTGGCGCACGCCGTTCATCCTCTTCGCGTTCGTGACCGCCGCCCTGCTGGTCGTCGCCGTACGCCTCCGTGAACCGGTGCGGGGCCGGTGGGAGCGCCAGGCCGCCGGAGCGTCCGCCGAGATCCTCGACGTCGAGGAGGAGCCGCCGACCTGGGCCGAGTCGTGGCGGATCCTGTGGCAGATCCGCTCGCTGCGGCGCATCTACTACTCGCTGCCGTTCCTCGCCCTGGCCATCCTGGGGCTCGTCCTGCTGGGCGGCCTCTACTACGAGGAGGTCTTCGGCCTCAGCGAGATCGGGCGCGGCCTGCTCACGGCGGTGGTCGAAGGCGGTGCGCAGCTGGTCGGGCTGATGGCCGGCGTTCCCCTGGCCACCCGGCTGATGGCCAAGGGCCCGGGCCACGTGATGCGGTTCCTGGCCGTCATCGCCTGCGTCGTGGCCGGGGCGTGGGTGGTGTTCGCGCTCGCGCCGGTGCTCGCGCTGGCCGTCGTGGCCAACGCTGTGATCTCGGCCTCCTTCTTCCTGCTCATCCCGGGGATCTTCGCCGTGCTCTCGCTGGCGATCCCGGCGAAGGTGCGGTCGTTCGGGTTCGCGGTGGGGATCCTGTGGTTCCTGCCGGGCCTGGTCCTGCTCCCGCTGATCGGCCAGCTCGGCGACACCTACGGCATCCGCACCGGCCTGCTGGCCGCGGTGCCGGTGTTCCTGGTCGCCGCCGGGGTCCTGGCCTCGTCGCACAGCTTCGTGGCCGACGACATCCTGCGGGTCTGGCAGACGACCGCGGCGCGGTCCGAGGTGGCCTACCAGCGGCGCCAGGGGAAGGTGAAGCTGGTCCTGGCCCGGGGGGTCAACGTCCACTACGACGGCGTCCAGGTCCTGTTCGGGGTGGACATGGAGGTCGACGAGGGCGAGATCGTGGCCCTGCTCGGCACCAACGGCGCCGGGAAGTCGACCATGCTGAAGGCGCTGTCCGGGCTGGTGCAGGCCAGCGGTGGGGCGGTGATCTTCGACGGTCGGGACATGACCCACGCACCGCCGAACGAGATCGCCGCCCGGGGCATCACGCAGGTGCCGGGGGGCCAGGGGGTGTTCACCCAGCTGAGCGTGGCGGACAACCTGCGGCTGGCCGGATGGTTGCAGCGCCGGCGGCCTGCCGACCTGCGGGCTGCCACCGGACGGGTCCTGGAGGCCTTCCCGGTGCTGCGGGAACGGCGGCACGAGGTGGCCGGCAACCTGTCCGGCGGGCAGCAGCAGATGCTCACCCTCGGCATGGCCTTCATCAGCCGGCCCCGGCTGCTGATGATCGACGAGCTCTCGCTGGGCCTGGCGCCCACCGTCGTGGCCCAGCTGCTCGACATGGTGCGGCTGCTGCGCGACCAGGGGACCACGATCATCCTCGTGGAGCAGTCGGTCAACGTCGCGCTGACCGTCGCCGACCGGGCCTACTTCATGGAGAAGGGTGAGATCCGCTTCGAAGGCCCGACGACGGAGCTGTTGAACCGGCCGGATCTGCTGAGGTCGGTGTTCTTCGCGGGGGCCCGGCGGACGGCGGGTCCTGTCGCCGCGGTCATCGGCCTACCGCCATCGGCGCTGACGCCCGCTCGAGCGGCCGATGACCTCGGCGCCGCCGGCGGGCCGTCTCGCGACGGGGATGGTGCCGTCGGGCCTTCGAGCGAGTGGGGTGCCGCGAACGGCGGTGTGCCGGTGCTGGAGGTGCGGGACATCGTCCGCTCGTTCGGGGGAGTGCGGGCCCTCGACGGCGTGTCCTTCGACGTGCGGCCCCACGAGATCCTGGGGTTCATCGGGCCCAACGGCGCCGGCAAGACCACCCTGTTCGACGTCATCTCGGGCTTCATCGCCGCGGACGGCGGGACCATCCGCCTCCGGCCCAACGGCACGGCCGCCCCACCCGAGGGCAACGGGGCCGAGGCGCTCGCCGAGATGCACGACCTCCACGGGATGTCCACCGCGGCCCGCGCCTGGCGGGGCCTGGGGCGCTCGTTCCAGGACGGCCGGCTGTTCCCCGGGCTCACGGTGTTCGAGGCCATCGCCGTGGCGTTGGAGCAGCACGTCGACGTGCGCGACCCGCTGGCCGCGAGCCTGCGCCTCCCGGCGGTCGGCGACTCGGAGGCGAAGGTGGCGGCCACGGTCGACGGCCTGATCGACCTGCTCGGCCTGGGTGCCTATCGGGACAAGTTCGTGCGCGAGCTGTCCACCGGCACCCGCCGCATCGTCGACCTGGCCTGCGTCCTGGCCCAGCGGCCGAGCGTGGTCCTGCTCGACGAGCCGTCGAGCGGGATCGCGCAGCGCGAGGCCGAGGCCCTCGCGCCGGTCCTGCGCCGGGTGCGGCACGAGCTGGGGGCGAGCCTCCTCGTCATCGAGCACGACCTCCCGCTGCTGCTCTCGATCGCCGACCGCATGATCGCCCTCGACCTGGGTCGGGTGGTCACCGAAGGCGACCCGCAGGCCGTCATCGACCATCCGGCGGTCGTCGCCTCCTACCTCGGGACCGAGGCATCCGCCATCGCCCGTTCCAGCACCACCTGAAGGAACCGAAGGAGCCGCCATGCCCAGCAGGCCGTGGACCCGGAGCGCCAAGCGCTACGCACCGTTCGTGGTGCTGGCGGCGGTGGTTGCAGGCGCGATCGCGGTGTTCGGCGGCGGGGGCGACGGCGGCGACGAGCCGTCCACGAGCGGGGCGAGCAGCAGCCGGCTCGACCGGACCGAGCTGATCCGGTCGGGGCCCATGACTCCGGAGCGGGCCGAGCTGGAGGGCCGCACGGACGTCGACTTCGGCCCCAACTGCGACACCGAGACCGGGCGGCTCATGCTTCCCTCGGTCTACGCCCCGCCCTGCGTCGAGCCCTTCGAGGGTGACAACGGCGGATCCACCTACCAGGGCGTGACCGGGGACTCGGTGAAGATCGTGGCCTACGTGGTCGACCCGGCTCTCGACCCCCTCGGCGCGGCGATGGTCGCCGGCCTGGGCGCCAACCTCGATCCCGAGGTGGCCGAGGACACCATCCAGGACTACGTCGACGTCTACAGCCGGCTGTTCGAGACCTACGGCCGGACGGTCGACATCGAGTTCTACACCGGCACCGGCGCGTCGGACGACCAGGACGCGGCGCGGGCGGACGCCATCGCCATCGCCGACATGGAGCCGTTCGCCGTGATCGGCGGGCCGCTCCAGGCCCGGGAGGTCTTCGTCCAGGAGCTGACCAGCCACGGCATCGTGTGCGCTCCGAGCTGCGCGGTGGCCATGAACCAGAACTTCATCGCCGACCGGGATCCCCTGATCTGGAACCTCGGGCCCACGGCGAACCAGGCCTCCGAGCTGACCGCGGAGGCCGTCGCCAACCTGGCCGGACCGGGCCCGGCCGAGCTGGCCGGCGCCGACGCGATGCGCTCCCAGGACCGCGTGTACGCCGTCGTCCACTACGACACGCCCGACGGCGACCAGACCGAGGGCTTCGAGGCGCTGGAGGCCGGGCTGGCCGACCGGGGCATCGACCTGGCGGTCGACGTCCCGTTCTTCCTCGACTTCTCGCGGATCCAGGAGAACGCCCGGACCGTCATCGGTCAGCTGGAGGAAGCGGGCGTCACGACCGTGATCTTCTACGGCGATCCGCTCATGCCCCAGGCCCTCACCCAAGAGGCCACGGCGCAGGACTACCACCCGGAGTGGATCCTCGGGCCCAACGTCCTGGCCGACACCGCGATCTTCGCCCGGAGCTTCGACCAGGACCAGTGGTCCCACGGCTTCGGCATCGCCTTCGCGACCAATCCGGGGGTCGACACCATCGGCGACTCCTACCTCGTCTACCAGTGGGCCTACGGCCACGAGCCGCCCAGCAACATCTATGCGATCCTGGATCCCGGCCTCCGGACTCTCTTCACGGCCATCCACCTGGCCGGCCCCGAGCTCACCCCGGAGTCCTTCCGGGACGGGCTCCTGCGGGTCCCGCCGACCGGCGGCGGCCCGACCCGGGGCGCGATCTCGTACGGGAACGACGACCTGTGGTCGGACTTCGACTACGGCGGCGGCGACGACGTGGCGCTCATCTGGTGGGATCCCCAGGCCGAAGGCACCGACGAGCTGGGCCAGCAGGGCCAGGGCATGTACCGGTTCGCCAACGGCGGCCAGCGCTACACGCCCGGCGAGCTGCCCGACTCGCTCGATGCCGCCGGCCTGTTCGACGACGGCTCCTCTGCCGTGCAGCTGACCCAGCTCCCCGCCGAGGACCGTCCTCCCGACTATCCGCCCCCCGATCTGTAAGCGCGCTTCAAGGAGGCGTCTCATGGCCACGACAGACGACGGGACCACCGGAGCGGTCCCCGAGAGCCCGGAGACCACCGAGAGCCCGGCGGCCCCGGACGAGGCGACGACCTCGAGCGACTCGCCGTCCGGGACGACCGGGACGACCGGGACCACCGCCACGACGGCGACCACCTCGACGGCGTCGCCGCCGTCCCGGGGGACCCGACCCGGATGGGTCCGCACCGCCACGCGCTACGGACCGTTCCTGGCGGTGGCCGTGCTGATCGCGGGCGCGGTGGCCGTGTTCGGCGGCGGGGGTGACGACGACAGCGACACCGGCGGCGGGAACACCGTGACCGAGGTCGACAACGAGGAGCTGATCCGGTCCGGTCCCATGACCCCGGAGAAGGCCGAGCTGGAGGGTCGGACCGACGTCGACTTCGGTCTCAACTGCGACACCGAGACCGGGCGCATCAGGCTGCCCACCGTCTACGCGCCACCCTGCGTCGAGCCCTTCGCGGGCGACAACGGCGGCGCCACGGCGGAGCACGGCGTGACCGGCGACGAGATCCTGGTCGTCCGGTACGACACGGATCCCGAGGTCGACCCGCTGCTCGCCGCGCAGCTGGCGGCGACCGGGGCCGACATCAACCCCGACACGGCCGTGCAGACCATCAACGACTACCTGCGGGTCTACAACGAGGTGTTCGAGACCTACGGTCGGACGGTGCGGGTCGAGCGGTTCACCGGTTCCGGCGCGAGCGACGACACCGACGCGGCCCGGGCCGACGCGATCGCGATCGCCGACATGGGGGCGTTCGCCGTCATCGGCGGGCCCAGCCGGGCCGGGCCCGCGTTCGCCACGGCGCTCGCGGAGCGCCACGTCTTCTGCCTCGGCACCTGTCCCCTATCGGTACCGCAGAGCATCGTGGAGGCCAACGAGCCTTACATCATGGCGACCGGCCCGACGCCCAACCAGGCCGCGTTGCTGGCGGCCGAGATGATCGGCAACCTGGCCGGCCCCGGCCCGGCCGAGCTGGCCGGCGACGAGGCCCTGCAGTCCGAGGACCGGGTCTACGGGCTGGTCCACTTCGACAACACGGACGGCGACTACCAGGACGTGACCGACACCCTGGTCGATGGGTTGGCCGACCACGGCATCGACATCACGACGTCGCTGCGGTTCGAGCTCGACCTGCCGCGGATGCAGGAGAACGCCCGCTCGATGATCGCCCGGCTCGAGGAGGACGGCGTCACCACCATCATCTTCACCGGTGACCCCCTCACTCCGGCGGCGCTGACCCAGGAAGCGACGGCGCAGGACTACTTCCCCGAGTGGATCCTGGCCCAGAGCGTGCTGGCCGACACAGCCCTGTTCGGCCGCACCTTCGACCAGTCGCAGTGGATCCACGGCTTCGGCATCTCGCTGCCGCCGGCACGCGGCGAGCAGGAGACCGGCGACCAGTACCACATCTACGACTGGGCGTATCACCACGCTCCGCCGAACAACACCTACAACATCCTGGAGCCCGACCTCCGGCAGGTCTTCATCGGCATCCACCTGGCCGGGCCCGACCTGAACGCCGAGTCGTTCCGCGACGGGCTGTTCCGGTACCCGCCGAGCGGCGGCAGCCCCACGGCCGTGCAGACCTCGCGCGGGGACCACGGCTTCTGGCCCACGGTCGACCTGGGCGGCGTGGACGACGCCGCGATCATCTGGTGGGACCCCAACGCCGAGGGCGTGGACGAGACCGGGCAGGAGGGCCAGGGCCTGTACCGCTACGCGAACGGCGGCGAGCGGTACACGCTGGGGCACTTCCCCCAGTCGGTCGAGGAGGCCGGCCTGTTCGACGAGGACAGCTCGATCACCATCTACCAGCAGCTGCCCTCCGAGGACCAGCCGCCCGACTACCCCTCGCCGGACCTCTGACCTCACGGCACTAGCCGTCCATGCGGGCCCGCCGGAAGCGAAGGCGGGCCCGGATGGGCCGGTGGTCGGACATCACCTGGCGGACGACCCCGGCCTCGACGACCTCGACGGCCGGGGTGACCAGGATGTGGTCGGTCTGGCTGTGGGGCCGGTGGGCCGGATAGGTGCGGCCCCGGACCGCCCGGCGCCAGCCCGCAGGGGCGAGGCGGTCGACGCACCAGCCCCACATGTTCATGTCGCCGGCGAACGCCGCCGGCCGGTCGAGGGGCGGGAGCGCGGCCCGGATGGCCGGCGCCAGGCGCCACACCGGGTCCTTCAGCAGCGGCATGTGGGTACCGACCACGGTGAACGGCGCCCGCGCCCGGTGATCACCCGCGTCGACCGTGACGGCCAGCACCGCCCGCTGTCCCGGATCCCGGGGCAGCTGCGGCTCGATGCGCACGACCTCGGCAGCGAGGACGGGAAGGCGGGAGAGCACGGCGATCATCCAGTCGCCCTCGCCGACCGGTCCCTCCCGGCCGACCAGCCGCACCTGGTCGTGACAGGTGGCCCGGGCCACGGCGAAGGTGGCCGCGATCCGGTACTCGAGCGCGGTGGCGATGTCGACGACGTTGCCGTCCAGGCCGTCGGGGACCCACGCCTCCTGGAGGACGAGGAGGTCGGTGTCCACCTCCTTGGCTGCGGCGACGACGTCGTAGAACGGCGCGGCGTGGCCTCCCGGTCCCCGGCCCATGTGGAGGTTGAAGCTCCCCAGCGTCAGCTCCGCCATGCGGCAGCCATTCTTGCCGAGGCCGCTCGGGCGCTACGAAGTCGTCGCGATCCCGGGGCCGTCGCCGTTGGCGAAGACGAAGTACATGACCTGGGTGGCGTAGGCCACCAGGCCGACGGCGGGGTCCGCGTCCCACAGGGCCATCTCCAGCGAGGCGTAGCCGTCGCCGGCATAGCGGGCCCGGCTGTGGCCGAGGATCCACTCCGAGCGGGGCGCACCGAGCAGGTGCATGGTGAGGTCACAGCTCGGCGGCAGCCATTCGGGCTGGTTCGGCCCCAGGCGCTCGCGCGCCGCCCCCGGCATGGTGTCGCCGAACACGACCAGCGCCAGGGGGTCGAGGGCGCCGTCCTCGCCGAGCGGCGGGGCGTCCAGGTGGTACCAGATGGCCGAGTCGGAGCTGGTGGGCTCGTAGGCCTCCCAGGGGGCATGGCCGAGCGCCGCGCGCCCTTCGACCATCTCCCAGAAGGCGAAGGGCAGGCGCCGGTCGACCCCCGGGGGCGGCGGGTCGCGGAACGAGGGGCAGTCCTCGGGCGGGGGAACGTCCGGCCGGGCCAGATCGGTGAACGCGAAGCCCGGGCGGTCGCGGCCGAAGACCGCCACCGTCGTGTGGCCCGCGCTGGCGCCCGGCGTCCGGACCGTTGCCGTGGCCTGGGACATCGACCGGCCCCGCCGGAGGACCCGGACGTCCACCGTCACCGGGCCCGCGGGGACGGGCGCCGCGAAGACGGTGGTCAGCGAGCGCAGCGCCATCTCGGGCTCGGCCAGGTCGAGCAGCATCGCCCGCGCGGCGACGGCGGCCATGAGCCCGCCCTGGGGGACGGTCGGGCAGTTCCACGCCGGGCTGATCTCGGCCGCGTACCGGCCGGGCACGACGTCCGGCGTCACCGCCTCCATCTGCTGCGTGAACGTCACGGTCGTGGTGTCCACGGATGACGGTCTAGCCGTTGCCCCGTCCGAGGCCCCCTGGTTTTCCGGCCTCGTGTCGCGGGCCACCCACTAGCGTGGTGCCGACAACCGAACGCGGGAGCTCGAGATCCGACCGGGCTGAGAGGGCGCACGGGCGCCGACCGCCGAACCTGATCCGGGTAATTCCGGCGAAGGGAGTGATGACGATGGGCCAACGTCGCAAGGTCTACGTGACGGCTGCGAACGGGTCCGCCGAGCTGCGGGTGCCGTTCAACGAGGTGACGCTGGAGGCACCGAACCCGCCCTTCCGGATGTACGACACCAGCGGCCCCGACGGCACCGACCCGGATGCCGGCCTGCCGCCGCTGCGGTCGCCGTGGATCCACGACCGGGACGACATCGAGCACTACGCCGGCCGGGTCGCGATGCTGCGCGACGACGGCCGGGCATCGGCCCGATCCGGCCGATCGGGCGCCGAGCCGTTCCCGGGCGAGGGCGCGACCCGCCCCCGCCTCCGGGCAGCCTCCGGTCGTCGGGTGACGCAGATGCACTACGCCCGCCGGGGCGAGGTCACGCCCGAGATGCGGTTCGTGGGCCTGCGGGAGGGCATCGATCCCGAGGTGGTGCGGGACGAGGTGGCGGCGGGGCGGGCCATCCTGCCGGCCAACGTCAACCATCCGGAGACCGAGCCCATGGTCATCGGCAAGCGGTTCCTGACCAAGGTCAACGCCAACATCGGGACCTCGGCGGTGACCTCCTCGGCCGCCGAGGAGGTCGACAAGCTCCGCTGGGCCACCAAGTGGGGCGCGGACACGGTGATGGACCTGTCCACCGGGCGGGACATCCACACCACCCGGGAGTGGATCATCCGCAACAGCGCCGTCCCCATCGGCACCGTGCCCATCTACCAGGCGCTGGAGAAGGTCGACGGCCAGCCCGAGGCCCTCACCTGGGAGCTGTTCCGGGACACGGTCCTCGAGCAGGCCGAGCAGGGCGTGGACTACATGACCATCCACGCGGGGGTCCGGCTGCCGTACGTGCCGCTCACCGCGGACCGCACCACCGGCATCGTCAGCCGGGGCGGATCGATCCTGGCGGCGTGGTGCCTGGCCCACCACCAGGACAACTTCCTCTACACCCACTTCGACGAGCTCTGCGAGATCTTCGCCGCCTACGACGTGGCCTTCTCGCTGGGCGACGGGCTGCGGCCGGGGTCCATCGCCGATGCGAACGACGAAGCCCAGTTCGCCGAGCTGCGCACGCTCGGCGAGCTGACCGCCCGGGCCTGGGAGTACGACGTCCAGGTCATGGTGGAGGGGCCGGGCCACGTGCCGATGCACAAGATCAAGGAGAACGTGGACCTCCAGCAGGAGGTGTGCCGCGAGGCGCCCTTCTACACCCTGGGCCCGCTGGCGACCGACGTCGCACCGGGCTACGACCACATCACGTCGGCCATCGGCGCCGCGATGATCGGATGGTTCGGCACGGCGATGCTCTGCTACGTGACCCCCAAGGAGCACCTCGGGCTGCCCGACCGCCAGGACGTCAAGGACGGCGTGATCGCCTACAAGATCGCCGCGCACGCCGCGGACGTCGCCAAGGGCCACCCGGGCGCGCAGGACTGGGACGATGCGCTGTCCAAGGCCCGCTTCGAGTTCCGGTGGAACGACCAGTTCGACCTGTCCCTGGACCCCGACACGGCCCGCTCGTACCACGACGCCACGTTGCCGGCCGAGCCGGCCAAGACGGCGCACTTCTGCTCCATGTGCGGGCCGAAGTTCTGCTCGATGGCCATCACCGAGCAGGTGCGGGCCTACGCCGCCGAGCACGGCGTGGCCGAGGTCGAGGCCCTGCAGCTGGGGATGAAGGAGAAGGCGGCCGAGTTCGTGTCGGCGGGCAGCGAGGTCTACCTCGCGCCGCCCGCCTCCCAGACCGGCGCGGCCGACTGACCCATGGCCACCGAACCAGCGGCCTCGGTCCTGGAGCATCGCATCGGCCGCCTGCACGTGCTGGTCGACTCGTTGCTGCTGGCCGAGGCGGCGCTGGAAGGTGGCGCGCCGACGTTGCAGGTCCGGGTGAAGGAAGGCCCCGACCGCCACCGCTTCGAGATCGTCGCCGCGGTCGCCGAGCGGTGCCGGGATGCCGGCGCCACCTGCCTGGTCAACGACCGGGCTGACTTCGCCGTGGCCGCGGGGGCGGACGGGGTCCACGTCGGATCGGAGGACCTCCCGGTGGCGGCGGTGCGCCGGGTGATGGGGCCGGATGCCCTGGTCGGGGCCACGGCCCGGGACCCGGCGTCCGGCCAGCGGCTGGTGGCCGCCGGGGCGAGCTACCTCGGGGTCGGACCGACCTACGCCACAGCCTCCAAGCTCGGCCTGCCCGAGCCGCTGGGGACGGCCGGCGTCGCGGCGGTGGCCGAGATGGTGGCGGTCCCGGTGGTAGCGATCGCGGGGATCACGCCGGCCCGGGTGGCCGAGGTGCTGGCCGCCGGAGCGTGGGGCGTCGCGGTGATCGGAGCGGTGGCCGCGGCCGAGGACCCCCACCAGGCGACCCACGAGCTGGTCACGGCCGTGGCGCACGCCGTCGAGGCCCTGGAGGCCGACCGGATCCGATCGGACGGCTCGTCGTGAGCGGCTCGGCGGTGGGTGACACCGGGAGCACCGTGGACGCGGTGGTGGTCGGCGGCGGCGCCATCGGGCTGGCGTCGGCGTGGCGGCTGGCGCAGGCGGGCCTGGCGGTGGAGCTGGTCGATCCCGACCCGGGCAGCGGTGCCTCGGGTGTGGCCGCGGGCATGTTGGCTCCGGTCACCGAGGCTCGGCTGGGGGAGGAGGCGCTGCTCCGGCTGGGGCTCGCGTCGTGGTCCCGCTGGCCGGCCCTGGTGGCCGAGCTCGCGGAGCTCGCCGAGCCGGCCCCCGATGCGGTGAGCGGGCCGCGGTGGCCGTCGCTCAGCTACCGGGGCGACGGCACGATCGTCGCGGCCCTGGATGCCGACGACCGTGCTGTGCTGCGCGACCTGGTCGATCGCCAGCGGGCCCTGGACCTCGACGTGACCGACCTGTCGGCCGCCGACCTCCGGCGGCTGGAGCCGGCGCTGGCTCCAGGGGTGCGGCGGGGGGCGCTGGCGACGGGGGAGAGCTCGGTGGACCCGGCCGCGCTGGTCGCGGCGCTCCTGCTGGCCGCCGAGCGGGCCGGGGTCGTGTTCCGGCGGGAGGCCGCCCGCCGCCTCGTGACCGCGGATCGGGGCGCAGGCGCGGCTCCGCGCGTCGCGGGCGTGGAGCTGGCCGGCGGCGGGCGGGTGATCGCCGGCTGCGTCGTCCTGGCCGCGGGCGCGTGGTCGGCGGATGTCGAGGGCCTCCCCGAGGCCGTCCCGCTGCCGGTGCGGCCGGTGAAGGGCCAGGTGGTGACGTTGCGGCAGCGGCCGGACGACACGCTCGTCCACCACACGGTGCGGGGGTTGGTGCGGGGCTCGGTGGTCTACCTCGTCCCTCGGGACGACGGGCGGCTGGTGTGTGGCGCGACCGTGGAGGAGAAGGGGTGGGACGGGGTCGCCACCGCCGGTGGAGCGCACGAGCTGCTGCGCGACGTGCTGACGCTGTTCCCGGGGCTGGACGAGGCCGAGCTGGTCGGCACGCGGGCCGGCTTCCGCCCGGGGTCCCCGGACGACCTCCCGCTGATCGGCCGGACGGCGGCCGAAGGCCTGGTCGTCGCGACCGGGCACTACCGCAACGGCATCCTGCTCACCCCGATCACCGCGGAGGCGGTGGCGGCCGCGGTGGTGGGCGATCCGCTGCCGGCCGAGGTCCTGCCCTGCGACCCGCGGCGCTTCGCCGAGCCCGTCCCGCAGGTGGGGACCGGCGCTGCGCTCCGGGGGGCGGTTTCGGAGGGGGCACGATGACCGTGGTCGTCAACGGCGAGGCCCGGCGGCTCGACGGTCCGCTGTCGGTCGACGGCCTCGTCACCGCGATGGGGCTGGACCGCCGGGGGCTGGCGGTCGCGGTCAACGGCGAGGTCGTTCCCCGCAGCACCTGGGCGGAGCGGCCGGTGGGGGACGGCGACCAGGTCGAGATCCTCACCGTCGCTCAAGGAGGTTGAGCTTGACCGCGTCCGACGACGAGCTCCTGGAGACCGAGGACCCGCTGGTCATCGCCGGCGAGAAGTTCGGGTCCCGGCTCATCATGGGAACCGGCGGTGCCCCGAACCTCGAGCAGCTCGAGCAGGCGCTGGTGGCGTCGGGGACCGAGCTGACGACGGTGGCGTTGCGCCGGGTCGATCCCGCGGCGCCCGGCTCGCTGTTCGATGTGCTGCGCCGCACGGGGATCCGGCCGCTGCCCAACACGGCCGGGTGCTTCACCGCTCGGGACGCGGTCCGGACGGCCCAGCTCGGTCGGGAGGCGCTCGAGACGGACTGGGTCAAGCTGGAGGTGATCGCCGACGACCGGACCCTGCTGCCGGACCCCGTCGAGCTGCTCGACGCCACCGATCAGCTGGTGGACCAGGGCTTCGTGGTGCTGGCCTACACCAACGACGACCCCGTCCTGGCCCGGCGGCTGGCCGACGCGGGTGTGGCGGCGGTGATGCCACTGGGCGCCCCGATCGGCAGCGGGATGGGCGTGCGGAACCCCTACAACCTGGCCATGATCCTCGAGGAGGCCACGGTCCCGGTGGTGCTCGACGCCGGGGTGGGCACCGCCTCGGACGCCGCGGTCGCCATGGAGCTGGGCTGCGACGCCGTCCTGCTGGCGTCCGCGGTGACCCGGGCCCGGGATCCGGTCGCCATGGCCCGCGCGATGCGCCACGCCGTGGTGGCCGGCCGCCTGGCCCGCCGGGCGGGGCGGATCCCGCGGCGCCTCTACGCCGAGGCCTCCACCAGCTTCGAGGGCCTGCCCGACCTCCGATGACCCACGCGGCCGGATCCCCGGGGATCGGAGTGGACGGGCGGTTGATCGTCGTGACCGATCGTGCCCAGGCGGCCGTGGCGGGCCAGGGGTTGATCGACGTGGTGGCCGCGGCGGCCGACGGGGGCGCGCCGGTGGTGCTGCTGCGCGAGAAGGACCTGCCGCGGGACGAGCGGGCGCGCCTGGCCGCGGCGTTGGTCTCCGTCCTCGCCGGGTCAGGCACGGCGCTGCTGGTCGCGACCGACGCCAGGTTGGCGGAGGAGGTCGGCGCCGTCGGCGTCCACCTCGCAGCGGCGGATGATGCGTGGGAGGCCGTCGCGGAGGCCGGCCGGTGGTTGCTCGTCGGGCGGTCGTGCCACGGGATCCCGGAGCTGCAGGCCGCTCGATCCGCAGGCCTGGACTACGCCACCTTGTCGCCGGTGTGGGCGACGGCATCCAAGCCGGGCTACGGCCCGGGGCTGGGCCTCGGCGGCTTGGCGGCCGGGGTCGCGGCCGTCCCGGGGCTCCCGGTCTACGCGCTCGGCGGGGTCGAGCCGGGCTGGGCGGCGGACTGCCTCTCGGCCGGGGCAGCCGGCGTCGCGGTGATGGGTGCGATCATGCGGGCCGACGACCCGGCCAAGGTGGTGCGCTCGTTACTGGAGGAGCTCTCATGACCGATGCGACGCCCGCGGTGGCGCTGACCATCGCCGGCTCCGACTCCGGCGGTGGCGCCGGCGTGCAGGCCGACCTGGTGACGTTCGCGGCGCTGGGCGTGCACGGGACCAGCGTCCTCAGCGCTCTTACGGCCCAGAACACGCGGACGGTGGAGGCGGTGCACGTACCGCCGGCCGAGTTCCTGCGCTCCCAGCTCGACGCGGTGTTGGCGGACCTGCCGGTGGCGGCAGTGAAGACCGGGATGCTGGCGACCGAGGCGAACGTCCGGGTCGTCGGCCTGTACGCGGGCGCTGGCCTGCTGCCCAACCTCGTGGTGGATCCGGTGCTGGTGTCGTCGACCGGCGCCCGGCTGCTGGACGCGGGCGCCGAGCAGGCCTACCTCGACACCCTGTTCCCCCATGCCCTGGTGATCACGCCGAACACCCGCGAGGTGGCCGCGCTGCTGGGTCGGGAGATCGAGTCCGTGGCCGACGCGACGGCGGCCGCGATCGAGCTGGGCCGGTTCGGGCCGGCGTGGGTGGTCATCAAGGGCGGCCACCTGCGGGGTGACGAGACCGTGGACGATGCCGTCGACCTGGTGATGGAGACCGCCACCGGTGAGGTGACCGAGCTCCGCGAGCCGCGGGTGCCGACCTCCAACGACCACGGCACCGGTTGCACCTTCGGCGCAGCCACGGTGGCCATGCTGGCCCGGGGCGCCAGCGTCCCGGAGGCCTTGGCGACGGCCAAGGACTTCGTGCAGACCGGGCTGGTCGCTTCGGCCGATTGGCGGCTCGGCGCGGGCCACGGTCCCGTGGGCAAGCTCGGCGCCTGGGACCCCGAGTCCCGTCGGCGCGCGTGACCGGCGCGGGGTCGGGCCCTGTCATGAGTTGACCGGTCAGAGGGTGGGGAGGCCGGCCCGCCAGCGGCCCGGACCGGCCAGCCAGCGCTGGCCCGGTGAGCACGAGGAGCGCTCGGGGCAGTGGTGGCAGGCGGCCGAGGGGGTGGCGTCGTCGTCGGTCCAGGCCTCGCCCGCCATCGCCCGCTGCCGGACCACGCCGGCGATCAGATCGGCGCCCCGGGCCAGGAGTGGTTGGTCGACGACGAAGCGGGCCCGGTCGCCGCTGTCGCCGGCCGTGATGACCACGTGCTCGGCGACCATCCCGGCGCCGAGGGCCCCGGCGGCCGCCTCGAAGGCCGCGCGGTCGGCCAGGGCGCCGTCGGTCGGGCTGGACGGGCGGTGGACCAGCAGGTCGAAGTGGCCGGATGGCGCGACCTTGCCGGCGACGGCATCGGGCGAACCGGCCACCGTGATCGTCCCCCGGCCCGGGGGTCGCCAGCGGCGGGGCCAACGCCGGGTGAACGGGCTGTCGACGTCGTCGGTGACCAGGGCCAGCCGTTCGGGGAGGGGCCAGCCGACGACCCGCACGAAGCCGGCCATCCAACGGGTCGCGTTGGCGGCCGCGGCGGCCAGCTCGACCCGGTCACCGGCCCGCGCCAACTCGGCGACCCAGGAGGCCACACCGCCACCGGGCGCTCGGGCCGCGTCCCGGACCCAGGCCCGCACCGCCTCCAACGGCGCGGGCAGGGGTGGTGGGCAGCTGGGCTCCGACCCGAGCGCGGCGCTCGGGCGGACGGCGTCGAGGTACCGGGCCAGCGCGGCCCGGCCGATGGCCGCACCAGCCAGCGCCGCCGACCACCCGGGGAAGCCCCACCCGTCGGCGCCGCTGGCCCGGTAGCGGGCGGGACACGTGGCTGCGTCCAGTGCGGCGACCCAGCCGACGTACACCTCGCTGCCCTGAGCGGCGGGCGTCGCTGCGAGGACCTGCTCGATGCGGTCCGCGACCTCCCGGCGCAGGCGATCGGCCGTCCCGACCGCGTCTCGCCCCGTCCCGGCCTCGGCGGCCCGCCGCGTTGCCGCGGCACGAACGGTCGGGGCCGCGGGTGTCGGGGTCGGGGCGGAGATCATGCGGCGGCGTCGGCCTTGGTCGCCGCCCGGCCCTCGGGACACTCGTCCCGGAGCGGGCAGAAGCCGCAGTACGTCCCAGGACGGGCGACGGGCGCCTCGCCGGCCGCGAGGCCGCTGGCCGTGCGCAGCGCGACGGCGACCCGTTCGGCCGTGTGCTGCAGCACCGCCGGCCGGATGGGCTCTCGCTGGGTCGCGCCGTCGCCGGCTGCGACCGTGACCACGGCCGCCGGAGCGACACCGTCGCGCAGCCCGACGAGCAGCCCGTAGACCTGCGCGTCGGCGCGGACGGCGTCGTGCCAGCGGCCCGACTTCACCTCGATCACCAGGCCCGGCCGGCCGGTCGGCGGGCCACCGAGGAGCACGTCCAGCCGCCCGCCGAGCGTCACCGCGCCGTCCGCCAACCGGACCCGGACCGGCTCCTCGACCCGAGGCCACCAACCGGGGTCGATCACGGGCCACGTCGCCGTGAGGCGGGCCAACCGCGCCCCGGCCTCGGCCCGCAGGTCGCTCCCCGTGCTTCCGGGCGGCCCGGCGGCGCTGTTGGCACCGGTGGCCCCGGTAGCCGCCGGAGGCGAGGGGTCGAGATCGGCGAGGTGGTCGGAGGCGCGGGTGTCGCCGGTCGCGTCGAGGAAGGCCAGGGCGTCGTCGACGGTGATCGGATCGGTTCGGCCGGTGAGCGTGGCGAGCTTGGCGCCGGCGTCGATGATCAGGCCGATCACGAGCCCCCCGAGGTCGGCGACCGCGCCGTCGGGCTCGGGACCGGCGACCGCCCGGCGCGGGCAGCGCAGGAGCCACGTCAGCAGCCACTTCGACAGGCGCAGGGGATCGTCGCTCGTCCAGCCACCGTCCCGGACCGCCGCCGCGGCGGCGTCCTCGAGCAGGGCCAGCGCGTCGTCGAGAACGGCCCCGGTCACCGGCTCGCCGAGCTCCTCGGGTTGCGCGAGCAGGTCCGCCAACACGCTCCGATGGTAGGAATCCACCCCCGCCCGGCCGCGGATGGTCAGGGCGTCCCCGACGGCCCGGAGCCCGGGCCACGGTCAGGCCAGGTCAGGCAGGTCAGCCGCGTTGCGTCGCCAGCCAGGCCGCCTCGGCCCGGCCCAGGTCGGTGCTGGCCGGCCCGTCGATCCAGGGCCAGAGCTCCTCGGCGATCCGGCGGAAGTTGGCGGTCGCCCGGAGGTCCCCGAGGACCGCCATCAGCCCCAGGTTGATCCGCTGGATGATCACGAAGTTCGCCGGGAGGTTCGCCGCCTTCGCGATCGAGGCGTGGGGACCGTTGGGGTTGAAGAAGCGCTGCACGGTCTCCCGCGACCAGTCCGGGGTGATCGTCACCTCCGCGTCCTCCACGACGAAGCCGTAGAAGTGGCCGAAGTAGTCCTCGATCTCCTCGTCGCTGAACTCGTGGTCGTGCCGGAGCAGCCCCGCCTCGACGATGAGGCGCCGGTAGCGCGGCAGGTCGTGCTCGATGGCCATGGCCTGGATCATCCGTCCGAACAGGTCGACATCGGCACCGGTGAAGTGCTTGACCAGCCCGAAGTCGAGGAAGGTCACCTGCCCGCCCGGCCGGAACAGGTAGTTGCCGGGATGGGGATCGCCGTTGAACGCGTGGAGCCGGTACAGGCTGCGGAACACGAACCGGAAGATGGCCTCGGCCGCGAGGTTCCGCTCGGCCTGGTCCCAGTCGGCGAGCTCGTCGAAGCGGGCGCCCGTGGCCAGCTCGGTCGTCAGGACCCGCGCGCTCGACAGATCGCTCACGACGTCCGGGATGTGGATGAACGGATGGCCGCGGAAGTAGCTGGCGAAGAGCTGCTGGTGGGTGGCCTCGAGCTTGTAGTCGAGCTCCTCGCTGACCCGGGCGCGGATCTCGTCGACGAAGGGACCGGGTTCGAGGCCCGGGAACATCCTGGCCCACCCGGCGAACAGCAGGCTGGCGTTGCCGAGATCGGAGCGGATGGCGTCGTCCACCCCGGGGTACTGGACCTTGACCGCCACGGCTCGCTCGTCCCGGGTGATGGCCCGGTGGACCTGTCCGATGGAGGCCGAGGCGATGGGCGCAGGATCCCACTCGAGGAACAGCTGCTCGGGCGGCGCCCCCAGCTCCTGCTCCACGACCTGGGCGGCCAGCTCGGGCGCCATCGGCGGCGCATCCTGCTGGAGGCTGGCCAGCGCCTCCCGGACCGGCTCGGCCAACCCCAGGTCGAGGTAGGACGCCATCTGCCCCACCTTCATCAGCGCGCCCTTCATGTGACCGAGGGCGTCCGCCACCTGCTCGGCGGTGCGCAGCTCGAAGCGGGCATCGAGCTCGGCCCGCCGGTCGGCCGACGCGAACACCCGCTGGGCCCGGTGGAGGGCGAACGACGCGCCGGCCCGGCTGCCCATGCGGGCCAGCTCCCGAGCCCGGTCGGCACGGGAGAGCCGCGGTATCGGCGCCCCTCGCAAGAGGTCGCGGCCATCGGTGAGGGGCGGAGCCGCAGCCTCCGGCTGCTGCCGGCGGCGGGCGAGCAGGAGGCCGACGGTGACCCCCAGCGCACCGGCCGCGACGAGGGCGAGACGTCGACGGCGCACGGCCGCCAGCCTAGGAACGCGTCAACGGCCGCGGTAATTGGGGTCGCGCCGCTCGACGAAGGCCCGGACACCCTCGTTCGCGTCGTGGGTGCCCATGTTGATCTCCTGGGCCAGGGCCTCGTCCTCGAAGGCCGTCGCCCGGTCGCCGTCGAGCGAGCGGTTGAGCAGCCGCTTGGCCAGCCCGATCGACGGGGTCGGGCCCGCCGCCAGGCGCTTGGCCCACTCCGTCACCACCTCGTCCAGCGCATCGGCCGGCACCACCCGGTTGACCAGCCCGAGCTGCTCGGCCCGGCTGGCCGGCACGTCGTCACCGAAGAACATCAGCTCCTTGGCCCGTTGGAGGCCGACGAGCCGGGGCAGCAGCCACGCTCCGCCGGCGTCGGGGACCAGTCCCCGGCGCACGAAGACCTCGATGAACCGCGCCGTGTCGGCGGCGATGACGAGGTCACAGGCCAGGGCGAGGTGCATCCCCAACCCGGCGGCGGTGCCGTTGACCGCGGCGATCACCGGCTTCTCGCAGTCGAGCACCGCGGCCACCAGGCGCTGCGCACCGCGGCGCAGCAGCCGGGCCACGTCGCCGACCAGTCGCTCCGGGCGCTCCGGGGACGGTGACCCTGCCGAGCTCGAGCTGCCGGACCCCGAGCGCAGGTCCGCGCCGGTGCAGAAGTGCTTCCCGCTGCCCCGGAGGACCACCACCCGGACGTCCACCCGCTCGCCGGCCTCGGCCAGCAGGTCGACGAGGCGGTCCCGCTGGGCGGGGGTCACGGCGTTCGCGGCCTCGGGACGGTTCAGGGTGAGCCACAGGACGCCGTCGTCCTCCCGGACCAGCAGCTGCTCGTCACCCACGCAGCGACGCTACCTCGGATCTGACGCCCCGTCAGAACTCGGGCCGACGCCCGACGACGGTCAGGTGGCCGCGGTATCGGTGTCGCGCGCGGTCTCGACCGGCGCTCCATGGGCTGGCGGTGGGGTGTAGCACGTGGCGAGCAGCGCCGCCGCCGCCGCTACCCCGCCGACCAGGCTGATCGCCAGCCCGACTCCGCCGTTGAGGTCGATGCCGAACACGTTGTCGAGGCTCCACCGGCCGGCGCCCAGCATGGACAGCGTCACACCGACCGTCCCCAGCACCAGGTTGTACTCCCACCCGTTGGCCACCACCAGGAGCCCGTGGCCGCGGTGCACCGTCCACACCGCCACGCTCATCAGCCCCACGATGCCGAGGCCGGCGAAGGACGTGAAGAACCCGAGCGTGAAGCAGATCCCGGTGAGCAGCTCGCCTCCCGCGGCCAGCCGCGCGTGGACCTCACCGGGCCGCATGCCTATCGACTCGAACCAGCCGGCGGTACCGGGTAGGCGGCCGCCGCGGAAGATCTTGGCGTAGCCGTGGAACGCGATCGTGGGCCCGACCACCACCCGTAGGAGCAGGATCGCCAGGTTGAACTCGTCGATGGTTGGCGCGTAGTGCATCGACAGGCACCCTACTGTCGGGCGCGGCGCGGCAGCTCGATCACCCCTCCGTGGCGCTGACCAGGGCCGTCGCCCGCCGGCTCGGCCTGCCACTCGGGGCCGGCGTCCTGCCAGACCCGCTCGAAGCTGGTGGCGTAGGTCTCGAACAGGTCGGCGAAGCTCACCTTGCGGAGGTGCAGCACGGGGGCATGGGCGGCCGGCGTCCCGTAGACGTGGGGGTTGACGAGCATCTCGTCGTCGAACTGGTAGATCGAGGTGTACAGCGTGGTCCGGTGGACCCGGACAGCCACGCCGGGCTGTCCCGCCAGCGGCCGGTAGAGCGCGTGCGCGTTGCGCACGTTGACCGGCACCGCGTCGCCCGATCCCTCCTCCTGGCCCCGTCCGACCACGGCTGCGCTGCCGGGATCGCCGAGCAGCAGCCGGACCCGCGTCCCGGCCGCACCCTTCTCGCGCAGCAGCCGGACGATCTGCGGGTGCTGGTCCGACAGGAACAGCCCGGCGTAGACGAGGATGTCGATCCGCTCCTCGGAGCGCAGCAGCAGGCGTCGCCACAGGTCCTGCCCGACCAGCGACCGGTGGGCGTAGACGTGCACGATCTCGGCCGTGGCCGCCTCGGCGGGATCGTCGTCCTCGGCGTCCTCCTCGTCCGCCGTGGCCGGGAGATCGGGCCACAGGTAGTCCTCGGTGGTGCCCAACGCCTCGGCCAGGCGGATGCGGTGCCGGGGGTAGGGCACGCGGGCCTGGGTCATCCAGCGCTCGACGGTCTTGGGGTCCACGTCGAGGTCGGTCGCCACGCTCCGCGGGGTGAGACCCGCGGCATAGATCGCCTTTCGGAGCCGGTGGTTGGTCATGGTCGCCTCCGCCTCTCGGCCAACCGGGCGAGGCGAACGTAGTCGAGACGTCCGGGACATCCTTGGCACAGGCCGGATTTGTCCCCGGCCGACAGCCGACATTCGCCTCTGTGAGCTGCGACGACATCCCCGACAGCACCCAGAGCTGCGACACGACCGCCACCCACCGCTACCACGTGGTCGTCCGGCGCGACGGACGTGGCTGGCGAGTCCACATCGACGGCATCGGCGGGCCTGCGGTGATCGCGGCCCGGGCCCTGTCGGACGTCGAGCCCCGGGTGCGCAGGTACATCTGGAGCTACACGGGCATCCATCCCTCGGCCATCGAGGTCGACGTCGAGGTCCGGCTGCCCCCTTCCCTCCAGCTGCGGCTGGACCTCGCCGAGCAGCTGTGCGCCGAGGCGGCGGCCGAGATCGGCAGCGCGATCGAGGAGTTCGTGGCCGCGCAGTTCTCGTCGGCCGACGTGTGTCGGGTGCTCGAGGACCGCTGGATCGGTCCCCGGCCGCTGGCGATCACCAACGGCGAGATCCTGCGTGACGGGCTGGCGAACTGCCCGGACGCCATCGGCATCCGGTGGGACGACCACGGCCGCTTCCTCACCGTCACCTGCCGGGACTGCGTCGAGGCCAACCGGGCCACCTACGTCGACGCCCCGCCGGACGAGCCGAACATCCTGGTGTACGAGGGCCCACTGGTCTGCGACTGCTGCCACGCCCCCCGGGTGGTGGGGTAGTCAGGGGCGGAGGGCGGCGCAGATGCCGCCGTCGACGAGGATGTCGACGCCGGTCAGGAAGCTCGCCTCGTCGGACAGCACGAACGCGACGACGGCGGCGATCTCCTCGGCGCGGGCGACGCGACCGAGTGGCGTCTTCTCCACGAGGACCTCCATGTACGGCTGGCTCGCGGCTTCCTGCTGGCCCTGCGGGGTATCGACGATCCCCGGGGAGATCGAGCAGACCCGGGCGCCGACGGGCCCGAGCCGGACCGCTTCCTGTTGGGCGAACCGCTGAACTCCCCGCTTGGCCCAGACGTAGGCCAGGCCGGGGTCCTCGATGGCCGGCCCGATCGCCTCGTGGACCCGGTCGAGCAGGTCGGCCGAGAGTGGGTCGTCGACCAAGTCGAGCAGCCGGTGCCCGCAGGCCAGGCCCATGCCCCGCCCGGCACCGGTGGCGATGCCGACGGTCGTCATGCGCTCCGGTCCTCCCCGCGGAGGAGGAGGACGCCCGATGGGGTGCCCCCGCCGGTGGTCACGACGGCGGTCCGGGCGCCCGGGACCTGGCGGTCGCCGGCCTCGTGGCGGAGCTG
>Ga0209382_10002612_pt1 | contig 25843 bp, 26 predicted proteins | sample SoiMetdeltSBSDD5_FD_187599 | JGI IMG/M metagenome (GOLD analysis project Ga0209382, IMG submission 187599) | Bulk soil microbial communities from a Populus tree surrounding site in Tennessee, USA - Soil MetaG P. deltoides SBSDD5 (SPAdes) (version 2) | ecosystem: Environmental > Terrestrial >... | reverse complement strand
AAGGAGCTGAGCGGCCGGTTCCGCCGCAGCCCCGAGTTCCTCGCGCGGGTCGAGGACTACGCCAGATACAAGCTGGCAATGACCTGATCCACCCAGCCCGAGACTGGTCACGCGAAGCGCGCCGACCGCCGCTTCGCCGCTCCCTACTTGCGCGCCCGGACCAGTGCGCCTCGCTTCGTGAGCCACAGCGGAACCTTCGCGATGTCGGCTCCATCTCGAGGTCGATGCCAGTGTGCGGGACCGGTACGTGGCCGCGCACGAGGATCTCGTCCGCCGCGTCCGCCAGACTGCAGGATGCCTTGACCTGGCGATCTCCGCTGACGCGCTGGATCCGACGCGCGTCAACAACTTCGAGCGATGGCAATCGATGGAGCACCTCGACGCCTGGAGGGCCGTCGCCCGTGCAACGGACACCGGGATCACCGTTCGCGACGCCGATGTCATGATGTACGTGGTCAGCGACGTCCGACCACCCTTCGGCTGAGGCCAACGCGACCTTCCCCTAAGGTCGAGGGCGGGATCGGCAGGACGACGCCGAGCCAGTTGGCCCGGGTCAGCCCTGAGCCGGTGCGGGGGTGAACTCGATGAGCTCGATGCGGCCCTCGCCGCCCGCGGTCTTCACTTCGAGGACCGTGCCCACCCCGGGGGCGAAGTACTTGTCCTCGGTGACCTCGGGCTCGAGCGGGTTCCACTCCTGGATGACCAGCAGGTCGTCGAAGTCGCCGAAGGGGACGCTCTCGGAGGCGTCCAGAGCGGTGATCTCGGCCAGGTCCTCGGCCTCGCCGGCGTAGTACTCCTGGCGGTAGGCGTCGCCGACAGCCGGTTGGGCCTGCATGATGATTCCGGGCAGCGCACCGTCGACCCCGGCCTCCCAGGAACCCTCGGTGCTCGAGACCTCGCCGTTCTCGTACTCCTTGGTGTCTTCACCCATGTACCAGACGTTGCCGTCGCGGTCCTGGGCATACCAATCGAACGTGTCCTCAGCCAGCTCGCCATCGACGTACACGGTGTCGCGCACGACGGTCGTCGAGACGCCCATGACCTGACGGTGGTCGTTGGTCACCTCCACTTCGATCCGTTCGGTCTCGCCGTCGTCGGTGCCCTCATAGACCCAACGAGAGCCGGGGACCAATGGCAGGTAGGGGTTGTCGATCGCGGCGACAAAGTCGGCGGGGTCGATCTCGGGGTGATAGTCGCCGCCGTCGCCCGGGTCGATCACGGGCTCGGCCGGACCCTCGGCGGGGGCGTCGCCGTCGGCCGTGGTCGTGTCGTCGTCTCCGCACGCGGCCACCGACGCGACGCCGACGGCCAATCCCAGGGCCAGGGCGATCGGCCTGGCCACGCGGGCCGTGCGGTCGTTCATGACGCTCCTCCTCGATGCGCTGTCGCGCCGCTGATGATGCGCTGCGGGGTTGAACACGTGCTGAACGAACGCCGCTCGTGTTGCCCAAGGGCTCGACGGTGGTCGAGGCCACCGGCAGCCACGCCATCTGCGTTTCCCAGCCAGCCGCGGTGGTGGCGCTCATCGAGCAGGCCTCGTCCGGGGCTCAGCCGAACCGCCCACCTGCACGGCGCAGCCGATGGCGCCGACAGGCGCCCAGGTCCCGAACAGGTTGCGACCCCTGTCTCGACGCGCACCCGGGCCTCCCACCCGTTCGTTGCACCGGACCCGGCTACCTGGCCGACCTCATCGGTCGCCGTGTGGGAAGGAGGATCGCGCCCGGGCGCAAGCCCGAGCGGTTGCGCCGTAGGTGCAGCGGCCATCTGATTCTCAGCGCGTCGCTTTCGTTGGTCGCATGGTGACCGTCGCGGCGCTCTCCGCTCGGCGCCCTCGAGCGGCTTCCTTCGTGACTCGCTATGGGATGTGGTTCCCGGTGCTAGCCATCGGCATCGTGGTCGCAGTACTCCTGTGGCCGTTTGGTCCCACTCTGGTGGCAGCAGCGCTCGGGCTCGTGGCTGCCAGCCCGATCTATCTGCTTGCCGCCTCGCTGACTGGACGGCCCGGGGGAGCGGGTCGGTGGGTCAAACGCGGCAGTTCCTCAGCCTCGAGATTGAGCCAGAACGGGCCAGTGGATGGCCTTGCTCGATTCACATGTCTGCGTCAGGTCCCTCGTCGCTGCCTGCTATTGCCGCCGGGTCACCCGCTTCGGCGAGCGAGCTCGGCCGACGAAATGGGCCGGGCTGGTGGGCGGGCGGTGCTCCACGTCTGGGCGCGGTTCGTGCTCAGCGGGCGGGTGCCATCGGCGGTTCGCGGCCTGCCACCAGCCCGCCGGCGGGCGACCGCGGTGCCAGTGTTTTGTCTCATCCATCCACCAGTTCGCGTCAGTGCCGTCCATCGCCGCCTACCCCAGCAACACATAGCGACCCCGAGGGCCGGCGTTCTACACGGCCCGGGAGGAGCGCAAATTACCCTACCCCGGCGCCCACGCCGGAGGCCTATGGGCGGCCACGCGGATCGGGGCAGCAAATGCGCTCAGTGCGCGGCGAGTAGACGCGTCAGCCGGTCGGCTGCGCCGAAACGACCGGCGGTTCGGTCGGCGAATGCGGGCAGGCGCCGGCTCTTCGGACATCGGTGACCAGCTGCGCGGTGAGGGCCAGCAGGCCGAGGGCGAGGACGAGTTCGGCCGCCTCGGCGTTCCTGCCCGAGGGCCCCCATCCGGCCACGGCGGCGACGCCGCGTGTGGCCCGGTAGGCGAGATAGCCGGCAAAGAACGGCACGCCGGACCGTGCCCACGGGTGCCGCACGAACCACGCCACCATCACTCCGGCACCGGCGGCCGCGAGCTGGGCGATGATCGCCTTCTGTTGGAGACCATCGATGTTGTGGAGGTTGAGCTCGTCCTGCCGGTTGCCGTCCACCAGCACCGCCGGTGTCTCGGCGCCGAATAGCCGCTGGCCCCAGGAGATCTCCTCGCCGGCCGCGACGACCAGCACGGTCCCCAGCACGGCAGCGGCGAGTGCCGGTCGGTGCGCCCGACGGATCCGGGACGCGGCCACGAAGGCGAGCACCGAGGCGCCCAGCAAGGCGGCGAAGCCCGCATATTCGACAGGGCCGTCCTCACGCGTCCAGCCGCGCGGCACCCACTCGGGCCGGGCCAAGGCGACCCCGAGCGCACACCCCGCCGCCGTCATCCACCACAGGCGCACCAGCGGACGCGCCCTCATCGATACGTCCCCGACGTCCGTCGCCACTCGCATATCGTGCCCGACGCACGACCAGCTACGCGGCCGGAAGGTAGTTCGCTCGCCGTCCCGTTCGGGACCCCGTCTCTCCCCCAGCGGCCTTCATCTTCCTCTCCGCCATCATGGCCGCCGCCACCGGGACCCTCGGCATCGTCGCCAAATACGACACCGGGGCAGAGGATGACTCCGCATGACTGGCTGGACACCGCTGAGTCACGAGCCCCGGTCCTCGACGAGCAGGTAGCACAGCGGGCGATGTGATCGTGGACGAGCTCACCCGGCCACCTTGCACGGCATCGTCTATCGCGAACCCTGACCGCAGGATGACGAGGCCGAGCGGTCAAGCCCGCCCGGCCGATTCGTTGCCGGCGTCAGCCCGTGAAGCTCGGCTGGCGCGCCACCGGGACCGCGGCCGGCGCCTGTCCCGACAGCACGATGTCGAGCGTCGGGTACAGGAAGAACTGGAAGCCCCCGACGATGCACTGTGCCCCGACGCCGTAGGTTCCCGGCCCCGCGGTCGCCGGGATGGTGAGCTGAGTCGACCAGGTGCCATCGGCGTCAGGGGTCGCCGGGCCGCGGGCGATGAACTCGTCGGCGTCCGCGAACTCCTCGGGGACCCGGAGGAAGATCCCGATGTCGACGGTCGCATCCGCACCCCGACACAGCGTCCCCGACACCGTGACCGTGACATCCCGCCCCGCCGTGGCGCTGCGGGGGGACACCGTCATGGTCGCCGGGTCGCCCGCAAGGACGGTGAAGGGCTGACTCGCGTACGCGTCACCGTCCATCTGGCCGGGGTCCGTGTGGCAGACGGCCATGACGTCGTAGGCGCCGGCCGGCTTGTTGGGCGGGACGGTGAACGTCGCCGCCCACGCCCCGGTCGCGTCTGGAGTCGCCGTGAACTGAGTGATCACCCCGACCTCCGGCGAACCGACGACGGTGCCGGCGACGAACGGCGCCGGGCCCTCCGTGCAGTTGGCGCCGGAGACCGCCACCACGGTGAAGGGGCCGCCCTCGCTGGGCGAGACCGTGAACGGTTCGCCCGGCGTTATAGCGCCGGCAACCGCGGCCGAGCACAGCAGGCCGACGGCGACCAGCACCGCCCAGCCGGCGCGGCGGGACCGGAGCCCGTGTCCTCGCTGCCTCACGGCCGAACGAAGGAGCTTCCCCATGTCGCCCTCCCTCCTCGGAGCCACCGGTCGACGTCCACGGCGCATCGACGCCCAACCCGTTCATCGGCACGTGACTCCGGCCGCGGTGCCCGTCCCGGCACCGCCTTGGAGCAGGCAGGCTACGACATCCGCCGCGGCTTCGCAGGTGGATCGGACTTCAGCACGAGATGCGCCGGTCGCTCGCAGACCCTCCGAACAGCTACGAGCTCTCCGTCGACGGTGTCTTGCCCTACCGGCCCTCCGTCGACGGCGCCTCCTGGGTCAGGGCCGGTCGCCCGGCGACGGGCCCGGGCGGCAGATACTGTTGGGCGCGTGGGGAGCCGGGGGCTCACGTCGATCTTCGAGCGCATCTGCGGGAAGATGTGGTCGGTCACTCCCTACGCCCTCTGCGACCACCGTTGCGTCTACTGCATCACCGGCGTCCAGGGCGTCTCCGCCCCCATCATGTCGGCCGGCGACACACGTCACGCGACGCGCCGGTTCGTCCGCTCGGCGCCCGCCGACGCGCTGTACCTCCTCGGCGCGTTCAGCGACGCCTATCCCAACGTCGAGGCCGAGACGGGCCTCACCCGAGCCGTCCTGGAGGAGCTCGTCGCGGCCGGGGCGCGGGTCACGATCATCACGAAGGGAACGACCGTGCTGCGTGACGTCGACCTCCTGGTGCAGGACGGCGACCGGATCCAGGTGCAGGTCTCGTTGTGCACGCTCGACGAGGAGGCGCTCGCTCGCCTGGACGTGGGGGCGCCGACGGGTGCCGCCCGGCTGGCGGTCGTAGACGCCCTTCTCGGCGCGGGGCTGCGGGTGGGGGTCAACGCGCTCCCCTGGATCCCCGGCGTGACCGACACGGGGGCGCTGATCGACGCGGTCGATCCCGCGGCCGAGATCGTATTCTCGCCGCTGGCCTTCGGTGAGGACCGCGACTCGATGCGATTGCTCGGGCGCGAGTACCGCCGGCCCGACGTCTGGCGCGCCTACGACGACGCGTACCGGGCGTTCGGCCATGTCCCGAACACGTCGTGGGTCCGACCGTCACCCCCTCCGCAGGAGAACCACCCGCTCGCACGCCTGCCGCGGCCCGACCACGAGGTGCCCGTCGAGTTGTCGGCGGCGCCGAGGGCACGATGATCGCCGTCGCCGCTCCCGCGGCTCCGCTCGTGCAGGAGATCCCCGCGTGCGGCGTGCTCAGCGTCAACCCGTATCTCGCCTGTGACATCCGGTGCGTCTACTGCGTCACGGGTGCACAGGGGCGGTCCCGACCGCGGTTCGAGGCCGACACCGTGCGGGAGCAGCTGCGGTGCGAGCTCGGCGCGAAGGGTCACCGCCAGCGGCTGGTCGGTCTCGGCACGCTCTGCGATGCCTACCCCTCGGTCGAGCCCGAGCTCGGCGTCACCCGCATCGTCCTCGACGAGCTCACACAGCTCGAGTGGCCGGTCACGGTCGTCACCAAGGGAGTGGGCATCCGGCGCGACATCGACCTTCTCCTGGGCGGCAGGGGCCACGTGACCGTCTCCCTCTCGACGCTCGATCGCGACGCGGCCGCCAGGCTCGAGCCGGGAGCACCGACGCCGGCAGAACGACTCGACCTGGTCCGCGACCTCGCCGACGCCGGCGTCCGGGTCCGGGTCAGCGTCGCCCCGTGGATACCGGGCGTCACCGACATCGACGCGATCGTCCGCCGGGTGGGCTCGATCCCGATCAGAGTGGCCCCGCTGAACGTGTCCAGCCCGGATGTGAGGCGAACCGGCTTCGTGCGGCGCTTCAGCCAGGACGAGATCGACCGCGACTACCTCGACGCATGGCGGACCTCCGGCGAGCAGTCGTCCGTGCACTGGCTCCTGCCGGTCACCGCTGGACCGCCCGGCAACACGGAGCAGCCGATGAAGCCCTTGCCGCCGCAGCGCACGACTGTGGAGACAGCGTACGAGGCGCCGAGACCGCCGCCGGCAAGCCACACGGCGATCGCTGTGGCCGCCCCGGTCACGCCCATCGCTGCGGCGACCCGCGGCGGGCGCCGGTCACAGCCGCGAGGCGCAAGTAGCAAGCGTGGTGAGGCTCTACTCGGGTGGGAGTGTGGGTCGAGTTGAGTTCGACCCAGCGACCTCGCCTTTCAGCACTGGCTGCTGGCGCGCGTTTGACCTGGTAGCGAGACTGACCGGGATGTCATCCGGGCGGTTGTCCCGCGGCTTCCCCGGCGTGCGGTGTCCGGCTCTGGATCAGCTGGCCAGTGCCGAGCGCCACGCCCTCCAGGCGTCTCGAACCATGTCCTCGAGGTCGCGGGTCGGGGTCCAGCCGAGGTCGTCTCGGGCCCCGGTGCCGTCGGCGACGATCCGGGCCGTATCGCCGGGTCTTCGCGGGGCGATGTGGGGTTCGACCGAGATGCCGAGGACGCGGCGGACGCTGTCGATGACCTCAATCACCGACACGCCGGCCCCCGTCCCGATGTTGTAGGCGCAACGGAGATCAACGCCGGCCTCGAGCCCTTCGGCAGCCGGAACGTGGGCGTCGGCGAGGTCGTCTACGTGGATTAGCGGAAGGTAATGAGCTCGTGCGACGACTCTGTTGGCATTCGTGTTGGCGAAGACGAGGCCCGGGCGCCGGCTGAGCGGCGGCTCCGGGCCTCTGACCTGCGGAGAGGGTGGGATTTGAACCCACGGAGGACTTGCGCCCTCACTTCCTTAGCAGGGAAGCACCATCGGCCGTACTCGGTCACCTCTCCAGGAGTTCGTCATGCTAGGCGCGGATCCACGGAGTTCCGCAACGGTCAACCGCGGGCGGGGACGCCGGCCAGGGCGCCGGCCAGGACCAGCGGGAGCGGCACCGGCCCGTCGGGGCCGACGCAGACGTAGGTGGTCGTGGCGGTGACGAGGGGCTCGCCATCGTCCCGGACCAGGTCGAAGCGGATGCGGACCGAGCGCCGGCTCCGCGCCTCGGGCGTCGCTTGGGCCGTGACCTCGTCGCCCAGCCGGGCCGGAGCCAGGTAGCGGGTGGTGGTCTCGGCCACGACCAGGTCCACACCGGCGGCCCGCAGGGCGGCGTGGCCCCCGCAGGCGTCCTCGAGCCAGGCGAGGAAGGCGTCCTCGAAGTACCCGGCGGGACGGCTGGCGTGCATCATCCCCTGGGCGTCGCAGTGGCGCGGGGGAACGCGGCGGGCGACCGCCCTCACGCCGGGGCCCCGGCCCCGAGTGGGGCGAGCCTGGGGCGCTTCGCCTGCCGCCCGTCGCCCGACGAGCGCCCCACGAGGCGGCGGCCCATCCACGGCACGAGGTACGCCGCGGCCCAGCGCACGTCGTCCACGACGCGGCGGCAGCCGCCGGGCGGCGCCGCGTTGGAAACGGGGTCGGCGAGCGAGGCGCCATCGGCGGGAACGCCCAGCATCCCGCCCATCGCCGCCGCGAGCCGACGGTGGCCGGCGGGGTTGAAGTGCAGGCGGTCGTCGCACCACAGGCGGGGGTCGGCGAGCCCGGCGACGGCATCGCCGTCGAGGGCGAGCGAGCCGTGCCGGGCCGCGATGTCCCGCAGGCCCGCGTTGAACCCTGCGACCCGAGAGCGCAGCAGGCGGGCGGCGGGGGTCACGGCGGACGTGTCGGGCAACGTGGTCGTCATCACCGTCGCGCCCGTCGCCCGTAGGTCGCGGTGCATGGCGTCGAGGCGGGCGAGGCCCGCGTCGAGGTCGAAGCGGGGCCGGACGATGTCGTTGACGCCGGCGATCAGGCTCACGAGGTCCGGGGCGAGGGCGACGGCGGGCGCCAGCTGCTGGTCGTGCACCTCGGCGATCCGCCGCCCGCGCACGGCGAGGTTGGCATAGAGCAGGCCCGGCTGGGCCGCCGCGAGAAGCTCGGCGCAGCGATCGGCCCAGCCCCGCTCCCGCCCGTCGGGGTAGGGGATGTCGCCGACGCCCTCGGTCTGGCTGTCGCCGAGCGCCACGAAGCGGTGGAAGGGTCCGGCGGGTGCGGTCACGACCGCGCTGCTCCCTCGCGCCGGTCGAGGACCGCCAGGACGTCGGTGATCCAGCGCATGCTCTGCTCCTCCAGCCTCCTCCCCCCCATCAGGGTGAGGTAGGGACCGATCCGCTCGGCATCCCGCACGTACTCGTCCTCACTGCGGCCCGCCAGCAGGCGGTCGCGGACGCGGTCGTACAGCTCGAGCTTGGACCGGGCCTGGTCGTGGCGCTCGGCCAGCGCCTTGCGCACCGCCTCGGCGTCGCCCGCGTCGACGGCCTGGACCTTCACCACCAGATCGTCGCGCCGCGCCATCGGCCGGGCGGGGCGGGTCGTGAAGTCGTGCAGCTCGGCCCGGCCGGCGTCGGTCAGCCGGAAGACCCGCTTGTTGGGGCGGCGCCGCTGCTCCACCACCCGGGCGTCGACCGCGCCGTCCACCGCCAGCCGGTCGAGCTCGCGGTAGAGCTGTTGGGGCGTCGCCGACCAGAAGTTGGCGACACCTACGTCGAAGCGCTTCGCGAGCTCGTAGCCGGAGGCCTCGCCCTCCAGGAGGGCGGCGAGCACAGCGTGTCTCAGTCCCATCGCGTCACCGGACGGCAACCCTAGTAGCCGTGTCTGCACCTAGACAACAAGTTGTCTATCTGCTACCACGTTTCGTAGCCGCAGCCCGACGCTCGGAACCTCGCCGGCCGTCCGGCCCCAGCGGTCGCCCTGCGACGTTCAGTGACTCTGCAGCGACTCTTCAGCGCAGCTTCAACGCTGAGGGTGAGTGTGAGCCGGAGCGGCGACGAAGGAGGTTCGAGGTCGTGGCTCCCACGCGCTCGGCCCCCGCCGGCGCCCAGCGCATCCTGGTCACCGTCAGTGTCGGGCTTCTGCTCGGCGCCGCGGTGGCCCTGGTCGTGCGGGAGCCGTGGCACGGTCCGATCCTGCTGTCGCTGTCGACCGGCCACGGCATCGCCGCTGGTGACCTGGCGGTCGTCCCCCTCGTCGCGCTGGCCGTCGTGATCGCCCGCCCCGCGTCCCCGCGCCCGCGCGCCCGGCCGCGTCCGACAGGGCGCTGGATCGGCCCCGCGGCGGCCGTCGGGGTCGGCGCCATCGTCCTCGCGGCCACGGCGACGGCGCTCACCGATCACGGCACCCTGGTCCCCTCGGGCGGGGGGACGGTCGACGGGACGATCCGGTCCGTCGTCGGGCCGTCGGCGAGCCCGGTCGGGGCGTGGTCCTACCTCGCGGCGACCTACGACGGCACGTTCCTGCGGCTCTTCGAGAACGGCGCGCCTGTCGCGACCCAGACGACGACGGGGACGCTGGCCGCCAGCGACAGCCCGCTGTGGCTCGGCGGCAACCATCCCTACGGCGAGCACTTCGACGGGATCATCGACGAGGCTCGCATCTACGACCGGGCGCTCGACGAGGCCGAGATCCGCGCGGACATGGCATCCCCGGTCGCATCCGCCAGCCCCGGCCTCGTCGGGGCGTACTCGTTCGACGAGGGGACCGGTACGTCCGTCCACGACGACTCCGGCCACGACAACGTGGGGACCCTAAGCGGCGCCACGTGGACCACGCACGGTCGCTACGGCGGCGCCCTGCGCTTCGACGGCGGCGGCGACCTCGTGCGGGTGCCGGCCTCGAGGTCCCTCGACATCAGCACCGGTTTCACGATGTCGGCGTGGATCCGTCCCGCCGCCGACCAGCGTGGCTGGCGGACCATCATGCACAGGGAGCGGGACACGTACTTCCTGGTCGCCGGCACCGGGCTCCAGGGCTCGTCGGGCTGGGTCGATCACCTTGTCACGGGTGCGGTCGTGGCGGCGGCCGCCTGGCTCGCGGCGGTGACGCTGGCGACCCGCGGCCGTTGGCTCGGGCCGCGGCGCCGATCGTGGCGCCTCGGGACGGCCATGTTCCTCGCGGGCTGCCTGGCGGACGCGGCGTTCGCGCCGACCGGCAGCCTGTTCGGCCCGGCCCTGCTGGCGGTGTGGTTCGCGGCCTCGGCGCGCGACCGGCTTCAGGCGGTCGCCGGCTGGCTCGTCGCCGTTGCGCTCCTCGCGGCCACCTTCGCGTCGATCACCGACCGGGGGGTCAGCAGCCTCGACAAGCACGACGGCGGGCTCGCGCGGTCGGCCGCCCTCGGCGTCACGCTGTGCGTCATCGGCCTCACCTCGCTCGTGGCCGCCCGGGCCCCCCGAGCCGCCCCGCCCTCCGGGCGCTGACCGACGGACCACCGCCCGCCAAATTGTCGGAGCGTCGCAACCTGCCGGAGGTACGCTGCGGTGACGGTGTGCCACCCCCCGGGTTGGCGGCGACAGGTGTGGCGATGGACTTCAGGATCCTGGGCTCCTTCGAGGCCATCGGGGAGGCGGGAAGCGTCACCCTGCGTGGCGGCAGGAGACGCGTCCTCCTCGCCTGCCTCGCCACCCACGCCGGCCAGCCGGTGAGCATCGACCGGCTGATCGAGGCGATGTGGGGGAACAACGGGACCGATAGCGCCGCGGCCACGCTGCAGACCTACGTCTCCAGGATCCGCAAGCTCCTCGGCCCCGACGGGGCGACGCTCCAGACCAGCCCGGGAGGCTATCTCCTGGCGATCGAGCCCGACGCCGTCGACGCGGTCCGCTTCGAGCGGAACGTGGCGGCGGCCGCCACGGAGCCCGACCTGGGGCGCCGGCTGGCGGTGCTCGACGAGGCGCTCGCGTTGTGGCGCGGCCCGCCGTTGGAGGAGTTCGCCGGTGCCGGCTGGGCCGACGAGGCCGCGATGCGGCTGGAGGCCGTCCACCTCCGAGCGCTGCAGAGACGGTTCGACGCGCTGCTGGCCCTCGACCGGGCCGAGGACGCCGCTGGAGGCCTCGAACCGTTGGTGCGCGCCCACCCGCTCGACGAGCGACTCTGGGCCCAGTTCATGCTGTCCCTCTACCGCACCGGGCGGCAGGCCGATGCGCTCGACGCGTACCAGCAGGTACGACGCCACCTGATCGACGAGCTGGGCATCGAGCCAGGGCCCGAGCTGAGCGAGCTCGAGCACCGCATCCTCGACCACGACCCCGCACTCCGGTTGTCTCCACGCGTCCTCGGTACGGCCGATCGCGCGCCGGACAGCCCGATGCCGAGCGGGCTCGTCACCTTCGTCATCACCGACATCGAGGGGTCGACGCGGCTGCTCCGCCAACTCGAGGAGCGCTACGACCCGGTGCTCGCCCGGCACGACGTGCTGCTCAGCAGCGCGTGGAAGGACCACGGCGGAGCCCATGTGAGCGCGCGGGGCGACTCTCACCTCGCGGCGTTCGGTGACGCGGGGTCGGCCCTCCGCGCGTGCGCCGACGCCCAGCGCCGCCTCGCCACGGAGATGTGGCCGTCAGGAACCGGTCCGCGGGTACGCATGGGCGTGCACACGGGCCTGGCGTCGCCGCGGGACGGCGACTACGTCGCGCTGGCCGTGCACCAGGCGGCCCGCGTCATGGCCGCAGCCCACGGTGGCCAGATACTGGTGTCCGGGGTCGCGGCGAGCGAGGCCGGCTCGCTCGGCGATCTCGGGCTCGGGCCGGTCGGCCTCTACCGCCTCCGCGACTTCGATGGACCGGTCCGGCTCTACTGCGTGACCGGCCCGGCGCTGAGCACCGACTTCCCCGCGGTGCGAGCGATGCCGGTGGATGGGCACAACCTCTCGTCACCCCCCACGAGCCTGGTGGGACGCGAGGCCGACCTCGCAGACGTGCAGGCCCGGTTGGGCGCCGGCCGCCTGCTCACGTTGACCGGCCCGGGGGGCGTGGGCAAGACACGCCTGGCGGTCGCCACCGGCCTGGCGACGGCGCCTCACTGGAACGACGGCGTCTGGCTCGTGGACGCTTCGCCGCTGCAGGACGCGCGCCTCGTGGGAGCGGCCGTCGCCGATGTCCTCGGGGTCGCCGTCGGTACGGGAGTCGACGCGTGGCACGCCACGGTCGACTATCTGAGCGGTCGGGCCACCCTGCTTCTGCTCGACAACTGCGAGCACCTGGCACACGATCTCGCGCCGATGGTCACCGAGCTGCTGGCGAAATGCCCGGGGGTCGGTGTCCTGGCGACGAGCCGGGAGCCGCTCGGCATCGCACGGGAGTCGGTGTGGCGGGTGGAGCCGTTGGGGGTGCCGACGTCCGGCGCGACCGTCGACGAGGCCCTGGCCGTGCCGGCCGTACGGCTCTTCGTCGAGCGCGCCCGGACGGTCCGTCCGTCCTTTGCCCTCGACGAGGACAACCGGGAGGTCGTGGTCCAGCTCTGCCGGCGTCTCGACGGCCTCCCGCTGGCCCTCGAGCTTGCGGCGGCGCAGAGCTCTGTGCTGAGCGTCGCCGACCTGCTCAGGGGACTCGACGACCGCTTCCGCGTGCTGCGCAGCCGCCAGCGCGGGATCCCCGACCGGCAGCGCACGATGGACGAGGTGATGGGGTGGGGCTACCGGCTGCTCACGACGGACGAGCAGGCGATGCTGCGGCGCCTCGGCGCATTCCAGAGCGGCTTCACCCTCGAGGCCGCAGTCGTGGCGGGCGGCGACCTCAGGGACTCCGACGTTCCCGACCTGCTGTGGACCCTCGTCGACAAGTCGCTCGTGGCCGTCGACCTCACCGCCAACGAGACCCGCTACCGCCTGCTCGACACGATGAGGTCCTACGCGCGCCGGCTGGCCGGCGACGCGGGTGAGGAGGGGGACACGGCGAGGCGACTCGCGGCGTGGTGGCTCGACCGCGTCGGTCCGTGGCATCGAGTGGACCGGAAGCGAGCGGGAGAGATCCAGGTCGAGCTCGACAACCTGCGGGCGCTGGTGGAGCAGGTCGCAGCGGACGCAGAGGAGCAGGCCCAGCAGCTGGCGTGCAGCATCGGTCACTACTACTACGCCGTGCGGTCGCCGCGTGACGCCGTCGACGAGCTGTCACGCTACGCCGACCGCCTCACCACCCCGTCCGCCGCCCGGGTCTCGCTGCTGGCCACGCTCGCGCTGTTGCAGGTGCAGCACGGCGACATGGACGCGGCCCGCGACTCCGTCGCCAGCGCCCGGCACCTCGCGGACGCGGTCGGCGGAGCCCCGGACTGGGACGAGGTCGCCGTGGAGCGGGCCGCGGGAGAGGTGGCACTGCGATCGGGCGACCACGAGGAGGCCGCGGCCTTGGCGCACCGCGCCCTCGACCGGGACCTGAACGCACCGGCACGGGCCCGGATGCTCAACCTCCTGACGATCGCGTCCTATTTCCTGGGCGACGTCGGCACGGCTCAGGCGACGGTCACCGACGAGCTGGACGTCGCACGCGAGCTCGGCGACGAGCACCTGATGGCGATCGCCGAGGGCAACGTCGCCGAGCTGGCGATGCGTCGGGGGGACAAGGAGGCTGCCGCCCGCCACCAAGCGGCCTGCCTGGACCTCGGGCTCGCGCTGGGACGTCCGGTGGCCGTCGCCTACTCGCTCATCGTGGCCGCCCGGCTCACCGCGGGCACCGATCCGGGTCGGGCCGTCCGTCTGCACACGAAGGCCGAATCGCTTCTGGCCGACGCCGGCCACCAGCTGTACGACGACGATCTGCGGGCCAGTGAGGACATGCTCCAGCAGGCCCGGGGCGATCTCGGCGAGGACGGCTACCACCGGGCCCGCGAGGACGGCGCATCCTTGACGTTGCTCGACGCGGCGACGCTCGCACGGGACGCGCTCGATTCCGCTCAGTGGTAGAATCCGCGCGGAGCGCGGCCGAGGAGGGTGTCATGGCGGGACGGGGCGAGCGGTGGTCGGACGACGTCGAGTTTGCAGATGGCGACGAGTTCGCCTACGTGCCGGGAGAGATCCTGGTGCCCTCGTCGAGCGGCGGTGAGGCGGAGGAGTGGATCGGCCGGCGGCAACCTTCCCGGGAGGGCGGCAGGCAGTCGATCCCCAACACGACCTTCGACAGGATCCCCAACGTGGAGGAGACGTTGATCGTCGTCGGGGAGCTTCGCGGTCGGGGCATCCCCGCTCAACCCAACCACGTCCTGTTCCCGCACTGCATGTGCTGCGGCTGCGGCCCCCATCCCGCCGCGTTCTGGCCCGGGTCGAACGCGTGGCTGTCGGCGTACCCGTTCGGTGCCAATCCGTTCGGTGCCAATCCGTTCGGTGCCAATCCGTTCGGTGCGAACCCCTTCGGTGCGAACCCCTTCGGCGCCAACCCCTTCGGTGCGAACCCCTTCGGCGCCAACCCCTTCGGCGCCAACCCCTTCGGTGCCAACCCCTTCGGTGCCAACCCGGAGGCCGAGGACGTGGTGACGAACCCCGCGCGCCTGTTCGCGTCGGGGAGCGCCAGGCCGGAGTCGGCGGCGTTCAGGGCGTCGGGTCGACGGAACCACAGCGCCCACCCGGCCAACACCCCGGTCCTCACCGGTGTGCCCGCCGCGCTGGCCGACGCCGATGGCCCACCCACGATCGCCGTGATCGACACGGGCATCGCTATGGGTGACTTCCGCCCGGCTGCGCTCGATGGTGTCGTCGCCGGGATTCCGAGCACCACGCGCACCGGGGACTCGATCCTTCCAGGGGAGGAACCCGACGAGGACCCCACGGACGGCCGCATCGATCCCGTCGCCGGTCACGGCACGTTCATCGCCGGGTTGATCGACCGCATCGTGCCCGGAAGTCACATCGAGGTGGCCGGACTCCTCAACGGGCGGGGCGACGCGAACGAAGGCGACATCGTCGCCACGCTCAACGCGCTCAGCGACCGGGACCCGCCGCCGGAGCTGGTGAACCTGTCGTTCGGTGGCTACACCGCCGTCGAGATGGGCGTGCTCGCTGAGGCCGTCGGCAAGCTGCAGAAGAAGGGAACGGTCGTGGTCGCCTCCGCCGGTAACGACGCCACGTGCCGTCCCTCGTTCCCGGCCGCCTTCCCCGGTGTCGTCTCGGTGGGCGCGCTCGGCCCGAGCGGGCCGGCGCACTTCACGAACTACGGTCCCTGGGTCCGTGCGTGCGCGCCCGGCGTCGACGTGGTGAGCAGCTTCTTCGTCGGCTGGACACCAGGGCCGGGCGACAGGGAGCTCCTGGAGTGGGTGCGCTGGAGCGGAACGTCCTTCGCCGCTCCTGCGGTCGTCGGGGCGCTGGCCCGGGCGATGGGCGACGGGGTCCTCACGGCGCGCGAGGCCGTGGAGCGGGTCATCGACGACCGAGGGCTGTTCCGCATCCCGGGCCTGGGGACGGTGGTCAACCAGACACCCTGGTTCGTGCGCGGCTGAGCGGCGCCGGGGGATCGGCGCCGCTCTCCTGCACGCGGTGACGACCTGCCTCGGGCAGCGAAACCCGGAGCCGAGGCCTTCCTGCCGTCGACTCCGGGTTCCGCCTGCCCGGGAGGTCCTTGCCGCCCGCCGCCGGGCGGCTCGAGGGCCGCCTCGACCGCTCGATTGCCGGCCTCCTAGACGTTCGGCCCGGCGTCGGTGCCCGACGCGGCCATCTCGGCCGCCTGGTTGTACAGATGGACATCGCTGCCCATCACCATCGAGCTCGCCACGGTCCCGGCGTCATCGCGCTGGGCCTGCGTGTCGGCGATCTCGGCCGCCTGGTTGTACAGATGGACGTCGCTGCCCACCACCGTCGAGCTCGCCACGGTCGCGGCATCGGTGCCCGACGTGTCGGCGATCTCGGCCGCCTGGTTGTACAGATGGACATCGCTGCCCATGACCGCCGTCCTCGCCACGGTCGCGGCATCGGTGCCCGACGTGTCGGCGATCTCGGCCGCCTGGTTGTACAGATGGACATCGCTGCCCATGACCGCCGTCCTCGCCGCGATCTCAGCCGCCTGGCTGTACAGGTGCTGATCACTGCCGAGCGACGCCTCGGCGCTCGGGGCCGTCCTGGTCTCGCTGGCGTCCTCGTCGCCGCAGGCGGCAAGGCCGCCCACGGCGACGAGCGCCAGCGGGGCCAACCAACCGAGCTTTCTGATCCTGTTCTCCGCCATTGTTCGTCCTCCCTGAGTTCGGATGATCACCATCCGATGGGGAGACGATGCGCCGTTGCGCCGCGAACGACCGTTGCGGACGACGCACTGCGGCAGTGACATCCGTCAACGACACGGGTCACGTGCGCCGGTCGGTCAGTCGGCGAACTCCCGCAGGCCCACGAGGTCGAGCACGGCGATCTCACGGCGACCGGTCGACACGAACCCCAGCGTCCGCAGGGTCGCCAACGCTCGGGCGACCGACTCGCGGGACGCGCCCACCATCCCGGCGAGGTCGTCCTGCGTCAGCCCGCTGCGCAGCACCGCATCCGTTCCCGACGGACCTGCATGAGCGACGGCCAGGTCGACGAGCAAGCGAGCAACACGCTGCGTGATGCCGTAGGCACCGAACTCGATGCGACGGCGATCCGACGACCGCAGCCGGGCGGCCACCATGCGCAACAGCTCGAAGGCGACCGCCGGGCGGCCGGCCAGGAGCGACCGGAACTCGGCGACGCGCACCACACGGCAGACGACAGCGTCGAGCGCGACAACGGTCGCCACCCGCGGCGTCGGCTCGTCCTCGATCGCCGACAGCTCTCCGACCAGGTCACCGGGCCCACGCAGGCTGAGCACGGCCTCGGTGCCGGCTGCCGACGGGGCGAACACCTTCACGCGACCCTCGGTGATCAGCACGACGAAGCCACCGGCGTCACCGGTGACGAAGATCGGTTCACCGGCCCGGTAGCGCCGCGGCCGGCCCGCGTTCAGCAGTGCCTCCCTGTCCGCCGCCCGCAACCGCTCCAGAAACGAACCCGCGCCCTGCCCGTCCACGCCCACGCCCACACCCCGATTCTGCCACGGACAGTGACGTGCTCGCCGACCGACGACCGCGTGAGCCGGCAGCGATCCGCCGAGGGGGCAGGATGGGAGCGATGGCCGTGGACGACCCCACCGAGGGCGCGCTGGGCGTGACCAGCGCCTTCCTCGACAGCTTCAACGCCTGCGACGCCCCCGGACACGCCGGCACGCTGGCCTACCCGCACGTGCGGCTGGCGAGCGGCACCGTGCGCATCTGGCAGGACCGCGAGGAGGCCGTGCCCGCCATGGAGTGGGCGATGGCCGCGCTGCGGGAGCGGGCCGGCTGGAGCCATAGCACGTGGGACCACCGGCGGGTCATCCACGCCGGGCGCGACAAGGTGCACCTCGACGTCCAGTTCACCCGCCACCACGCCGACGGCTCGGTGATCGGCGTCTACCCGGCGGTCTACGTGGTGGTCCGCGACGACGACCGCTGGCTCATCGCCGCCCGCTCGAGCTTCGCCCCCTAGCCTGGGGGCGGCGTGCACAACCGGGTCGGCACGCCGGGCGTGGGTCGAATGATGACATCGACCGGGCCGGCCAGCGTGCGGATCACGGGCCCATCGCGGCTGTGGAAGCTGCGGGGGAACGCCGTGTGTGCTCGGTCGGTCACGAAGACGCTCAGGGCGCCGTCGAACGGGAGCTGGTCACCTCGGTGCAGGGTCACGGGGACGTCGGCGCTCAGGGGTGGGCAGCCGACTACGTCCGTTGGACCCGCATCCTGTGTGAGGACGATCTGGCTGGTCGCCGTGAGGTCGCGCACGGGGTCGGCTCCATCGGGCTCCGGGACTCGCCCTGCGTCGACCTGACGTGAGAGCCAGTCCGCGGTGACCGGCATCTCGAGGCCGCCGCCGATCCGGAGCGGCATCGTGTCCGGCGGGACGTCATCGAGATAGCGCGAGTGCGCGATCGCGAGAATGGTGTCCTTACCCCCGGTGAAGGCGGCAGGAGTGTTGGCCATGCGGTCGACGTTCCCGGGAAGCCCGATGGCGAGGGGAACGAGCGCGAGCGCTCCCAGCAGGGCGCGTCGACGTGCCAGCCGCTCGGCCCCCAGGGCGGCGACCGGGAGGAGCAAGGCGGCGCCGACGTGCACGTACCGGCTAGTTGCGTAGGCGTTCGGGCTGAGCGGCACCAGCGCCCGTCCCAGCGCGGTCATGCCGGCGAACACCAGCCACGCGACGGTCAGCCCGGCGGGCAACGCCACATCGGCCCAGTCACCGCTCTGCGCCGCCCGGCTCAGCGCGCTCGCCAGGCCGATCCCGGCCAGCGCCAGCAGGACCACGCCAATGCCGCCCTGCGCCAGCGCATCGAAAACCGCCCAGGACATGCGACCCACGAACCACAGCGTCCGTGTCGTCAGCATGAACGGCACGGCATTGCTTTCGCTTCCATAGGTGGCGTACCAGGCCAGATAGATCGTCGCCAACGGGACGGTGTAGAACGCGGCGACGCGCAGGCCGCGCCGCAGCACGATCGTGACGCCCAAGCCGACGACGATGCCCACGAACGCCGCGGACGTCATGAGCCCGACGATCCCCAGACCGAGTGCGAGCCAGTCGCGCCTGGTCACCGCGCTCGGGCCGTCCACCAGCAGGAACAGGGCAAACCCACACACGAGGGAACCCGTCGTGTTGGACTGCCAGCCCCACAAGATGTTCTCGTACCCGGTGCCGAAGAACACGAACGCCACAGCGACCGCGGTCGCGATCCACGCCCGTACCCCGCACCGGCGGCTCACCTGACGGAGCAATACCGCGGTCCCCAGGTGAGCCACCACGGTCGGGAGCTGGTAGGGCAGGTACGTGCGCAGGCCGAACAGCTCGAAGGTCAGCCGGTACTGCACCCGTGTGAGCGTGAGCCAATGCCCGTTGTGACCGTCGAGGTAGCCAGGATGCCAGGCTTCGCTCCGGCCCAGACCCCACCACTCGTCCAGGAAGAACCAGTGGTGTCGCCCGAACCACAGAAACACCGGCAACGCCGCGACCACCACCGCCGCGAAGACGGCATCCGACCGCCGACTTGCCCCCTCGGGCGCTCGCCCGCCTTCGCCGACCGGTGCCTCGGCGGCGACGGTCACGTTGGCCGTCACCGACACGGTTCCTGCCGGACACGACGTGTGCGATTGCGATATGCCCCAGCGGGAATCATGCCGGACGCCTCCGCCTCTACCCCCAAGAGGCCTCTGCCCCTGCCGCTAAGCCCGCCAGGACCCTAGCAGCGACGCGCTCGGCGGAACCTGGTTGTGGATGCCTCAGAAGCGCACGCCGTGTACCGCCTGGGCACCCGTCACTCGAGGAGTCGGGCCAGGGCGAGCTTGACGACATCGGCGCGGCGCCGGCCGTCGTGGTGGGCGGCGATGACGCGAGTGGCGATGAACAGTGACATGACGAGCATGCACCGGACCTCGACCTCGTCGGCGTCGTCACAGAACTCGCGGAACAGCGATCGCAGGTAGTCCATCCGGCGGTTGTCGACGCGCTGCAAGCGCTGAGCGGCGGCCTTGTCTCGCCGAGCCCAGTCACGCACGGCGAGCTCGACCTCGAAGAGGGCGCGACGGGCTGCGGCGAGGGCGAACAGGCGTCGCAGCTTGGCTCGTGCGTCGCCCCCGCCACCCTCGACACGATCGATCACGTCGTCGATCATCGTGCGCTCCCACGTGGCGAGCATGGCGTCGAGCAACCCGTCGCGGTCATCGAAATGCCAGTAGAAGCCACCCTTCGTGACGCCGAGTGCCCGGGCGAGACGCTCGATCCTGACCGCGTCGGGACCTCCGGCACTCAGCGCCCGCAACCCTGCGTCGACCCACTCGGTGCGCGGCGTGCGGACGACGGCCATGCCTACCTGTGTAGTCCATACGGCTGCGTATGGACTCGATCGGCGATCAAGGGCTACGGTGCATCCATACGCAGCCGTATGGATCTGCGGAATGGAGGCGACATGGCAGAGCCCGCGATGGACCGTGCCCTTCCGGAGCACAATGTGACGCTCCCACCCGGCCAGTACCGGATCGAAGGGTTCCCGCGATTCGGCGTCCAGCTGCACCACCCACCTCCCGAGGTTCCCAAGGACCATCGCCTCGAGATCACCGGTGTGGTGAGGGCTCCCGTCGCCGTGGCCCTCACCGAGCTCGCGTCCCTTCCTCGCCGCGAGATCGTCGCCGACTTCCACTGCGTCGCCGGGTGGTCCGCGACCGGGCTGCGCTGGGGAGGCATCGCGTTCGCCGACCTCTACGACACGGTGATCGAGCCCACGGTCCGCGCTGGCACCGCGATCACCCACGTCATCTTCGAGGGCCTCGACGGCTATCGATCGGTCGTGCTGCTCGAGGACGCGCTCGCCGACGACGTGATCATCGCCGACAGCCTCGACGGCCGGCCCCTCGAGCCCGAACACGGCGCGCCCGTCCGCCTGGTCAGTCCCGGCCAGTACGGATTCATCAGCACCAAGCACCTCCGCCGCATCGTGGTCTGCGACGCCGAGCCCAAGGTGCGCAACCACCCCTCGCTGCTGGTCCACCTCGGCCTCGAGCTGGCCAAGTCACACCGCCGAGCCCGCGTGGCGTACGAGGAACGCCACCGCTACCTTCCCGCCTGGCTGGTCCGACCCATCTACCACCGACTCTTCCCTGCGATGCGCCGCCGCCGTCGGAAGCCGAGCGACCGCTAGCGAGTGCTGTCGCGCCGGCGAGCCCGCGCTGCGATGTCCGTATCGCTCATCGGCGCCATCGTCGAACCGGCCGGCGCCAGCTACATCGGGCAGATGGCCGATGTACATCGTCACCCCCATCGGCGGCGCAGCACCTCGGCGGTGCAGTCGTCGGCGGGCAGAAACGCCTCGAGGTGCAGCTCGGCGAGCGTCACGTCGGCGGCGGTGGCGAAGGCCGTGAGCGTTGTGATGAGACGGAGGTCGCCGTCGGCCGAGCCCAGCTCCAGCGGCACGGCGAAGCCGAGCACGTCGGCCGGCGGGGGTAGCGGCGGCAGGTAGGCCTCGAGCTCGGCGAGCAACGCGTCCAACGACGGATCCGGGCACCGCACGAGCCGTGCCCGCAAGTTCTCGGTGATGTGCCGGCCCCACTCCGGCAGGTTGCGAACCCGGGGTGCGACGCCGTCGGGGTGGAGTGCGAGGCGGAACACATTGACCGGCGGCGCCAGCAAGGCGGGGTCGACGCCCTCGTGGAACAGCTCGAATGCCCTGTTGGCGGTGACGAGGATGCCGTGGGGCCGGACGACCATCGCCGGGAACGGGAGGTGGCCGTCGAGGATCGTGTCCAGCGCCTGGCGGACGGGCCGGAGTGCCGCGTCGTCGAGCGGTGACTCCGGGAACGCCGGGGCGAACCCGGCCGAGAGGAGCAGCTCGTTGCGCTCGCGGAGCGTCAGCTCCATCGACTCCGCCAGTCGCACGACCATGCCGCGGCCCGGGCGGGAGCGGCCCTGTTCGACGAAGCTCACGTGCCGCTGCGTGGTGCCCGCCCGCACAGCCAGCTCCAGCTGGCTCAGCCGGCGGGCCGTGCGCCAGCGCCGCAGCTCGCTCGGAAACCGGGACATCACCGATGATCGTCGCCCCTGCCGGGCATCGATGCCATTCCCTCCCGGGAGTTGCTGCGAGTCCCACCGCGGCGGACGATGCGCCCATGACCGACACCACAGCCGTCATCGACCAGTTCAACGCCGCCTTCCTCGAGCGGGCACCCGAAAAGCTCGTCGACCTCATCGCAGCCGACTGTGTGATGGAGGGCACCGGCCCGGCGCCCGACGGCAACGTCTGGACGGGGTACGACGAATGCCTTGCTGGCTGGCAGGGGTTGGCCTCCGACCCCACGATCCGGTTCGAGGTCGAACACACCGACGTCGACGGCGACCGAGCCGTCGTCCGCTGGCGGGTCACCGGCGCCCAGGACTACCGGGGCGTGAACCTCATGCGCGTGCGGGACGGCAAGATCGTCGAGGCGCTGGGGTACGGCAAGCGGCCCTAGCAGGCGGCCGCCGAGGAGCGCACCCATGGTCATCGTTGCAGGACACATCACCGTCGAGCCCCGACAGCGCGAGTCCTATCTCGCGGGGTGCGTGGGCGTCGTCGCCATGCTCTCGGCGTCGGTAGCCGAGTACGACATCGCCGACGTGCGGCCCTTGTTCGGGGGAGGCAGAGCATGACGACGTTCCACACCCCGGCGACGTGGAGCGGTACGAGCGTCGGCCTGCAGGGTCGGGAATCGTGCGTAGAGCAACGCGCGGTTGTAGCGCTGCAGCATGACCGGATAGCCGTTCATGAGCACGTCGAACAGCAACGTCAGGCCAGCTGCCAGCCACCACCCGCGTACGGCCGCGTTGATCACGACCCCGAGCGTCGCCAGGAGCAGGACAACGTGGCTCGCCTCGGCATCCTTCATCCTCGCTTCGAGCTCCGCGAGACGCTGAGGCGACCGTTCCGTCGGCACGTGCAGCCCCGGGTTGAACACCGCGATCGGGCCACGGCGCAGCAGCCGCTTCACGATCCTCACGCCAAGAAGCTCGTACAGCCGTGGGTCACGCTCGAACTCGCGTAGCTCGTGGTATCCCGGCGGCAACCGCGGCTGGACGATTCGACTCACGGTTCCAAGCCATGTCATCGGCACCCAGACCACAAGGAACGCGAAGGCGGCATCCGTCGCTCCCCGCAGGCGCACGCCGAACAGCAGCACCACCGCGGCGACAACGGTCGCGCCGGCGACGGACAGGCTCTTGCCCATGAAGCGATCATCGACGTGGACCGTGCCCCGGCGCTAGGGACCTACGACCTCAGCCTCTGGGGGAGCACCGACGACGGTCGCCGGGTCGCGGAGCCGACGGTTCCGGGAACCTCACTGAGGTCGTCGGCGCTGGCGCGGCTGCGCTACGGGGTGGGCGGCATGGCGCCGAACTTCTGCGCGGCCAGTTCCTCGACGGCCTGCGGGATGGTCGTCTCGAAATCGAGCAGTTTGGTCCAAGTCGGCGTGATCTCGATGTGCACCATTCGGTCGTAGAGCTGGAGGACGCCAGCCTTCCACCCCTCGAACTCGCCGGCGGGGGTGACCTTCTCGGAGGCGTCGATGTAGCCCTGCGGCACCCCATCGACTGTCTCCACGCGTGCCGTGCCCCGCACCAGCAGCACCCGTGGCGGCCACTCGCCGGCGGTGTCCACTGTGAGTGCAACCTGAGGGTTTGCCTGCAGCGCCGACACTTTGGCGGAGTTGGGTACGGTCCACATCTCGATCGTCGATCCGTTGTAGCCGAAGGCGATCGGGATCACCCGGGGCGTGCCGTCCCGGCCGGTGTAGGCCAGGCGGGCGGGGATGTTCGATGCCAGCAGCCGCTGCGAGATGGGCTTGCTGAGCACCTCGGTGATTTCGTCCGGGGTCATGGCGTGCTCCTTCGCGGGCAAGGTGTCCACCGGTCAGAGTGCCCATGCGCCGTGAACTCATCGGTTCGGGCCGGATTCATCGCCGATGTGGCCCACTGGTACGGGGATCACCGAGGACCAGCCGCGCGGCGCCAGGCGGTGACACAGCCCGGTCGTTGTCGACGGTGGCGGGGGAGGCGATCACCGAAACACGACGGCCACGAACGCGCCGTAGGCGGCCAACAACGCGAAGCCGGCCCCCCGGCCAAGCCGCCGGTCCTTGCCACCGAGTGCCAGCATGCTCAACGGCAGCACCGCGGCAGCGATGGCGGCCGCCCGTACGTCGATATGAGCCGCGGGGTGCACCAGCGCAGCGGCTCCCAACGTCGCGGTGGCGTTGTACGCCGCCGAACCCACGATCGCTGCGACGGCCAGCTCGCTGACGTCCCGGCGCGCCGCAGCCCACGCCAATGCCAACAGCTCCGCGGTGGTCGCCAACGCCACCAGCGTGAGGCCCACCGCAGTGTCGGTCACCGACAACGCATCCACGACCCGCTCCGCCCCGTTCACCGCAAAGACCCCGCCGGCCGCCATGACCACGATCCCGCCAACCGCGAGCACCAACCCGACGCCGGTCCGTTCCCGAACCTTCACCGCCCCGTCGGCATCACCGGGCTCGTCATCGTCATCATCGTCGTCGAGGGTCTCCGCCAGTTCACCGATCACCGGCGGTTGGCGCTCACGCCACCACACCAACCCAACCAGCACCACATAGGCCACGACCAGACCGAGACCCTCGATACGGCTCAGACGCCCATCGAGCAGAACCAACGCGGCCACGGCTCCCGCCACCGCCGCTCCCACGCCATAGGACCGCACCCGGCCACCGACCGGTACCGGCCGGATCACCGCCGCCAGGCCCAACGCCAGCGTCAGCATCGTGATGTTGGCGCCGATGGCGTCGCCGACAGCGATCCCCGGCCGACCACGCGCCGCCGCTGTCACCGCCGTCAACAACTCTTCAGGCTCGGCTCCCGCCAACAACACACCTACGGCTAAGCCCGTGACCCCCAGCCGGCGACCAGCGGCCGCGGCGTGCTCGGCAAACAGCTCCGCACCAGCCAGCAGCACCACCGCAGCCACCAGCAACAGCCCGATACCAACGGCCACGCCCGATGCCTAACACAGCGCATCGCCACCAACGCCGTGGACCCGTGTGCGAGAGTCGCGGGCCCTGTGCCCACGGTCACCCCACCCTCAGCGGTGGCTGGCGACTGTGTGCTGCGTAGGGTGCGGAGGCGCGCTGGACTCTGACGATGCTCATGTCCATCATCAAGGCGCGTTCGACCCCACCAGCTGACTGCTAGTGCTGTCCACATTCGCTAGCGGCTCCTCGGATCGCGGAGGTAGACGCGGATGAACATCGTCCTGGTCCATGGTGCGTGGGCGGACGGCACCAGTTGGAGAGGCGTCATCGGGCGCCTTCAACAAGCTGGCCACAACGTCACGGCTCCGCAGTTCCCCCTCACGACCTTGGCGGACAATGTGGCGCGGCTGCGCCAGGTGCTCGCCGTCCAGGACGGGCCCACGGTCGTCGCCGGCCACTCCTACGGTGGCCAGATCATGACCGCCCTAGGGACGGACGCTCCGAACGTTGTCGCGCTCGTCTACGTGGCCGGCTTCGGGCTCGACGAGGGCGAGTCCATCGGCGCCCTACTCGGCCAAGGCGAGCCGACGCCCGCGGTGGCACACATCCGCGTCGACGATCAAGGCTTCGCCTGGTTGCCACGTGACGACTTCCTGGCCCACTTCGCCCCGGACGTCGACCCGGCGGACGCCACCATCATGTACGCCGTCCAGCAACCTTTGGCCATGTCGGCCTTCGACGACGTGATGGGGCCGCCCGCCTGGAAGAACCTCCCCTCGTGGTTCGCTGTGGCACAGCGCGACGAAGTGATCCCACCCGACGCCGAGCGTCAGTTCGCACAGCGGATGGGGGCCACGGTGGTGGAGCTCGCGTCGAGCCACGTCGTGCTGGTCTCCCACCCCGAAGACACCGCAGACCTCATCGAGACGGCAGTCCAACACGTGAGCAAGTAGCAAGAAGCCGCTGCGGCCGGCGTGCCTCCGACGCCCGACGGGGGAGGACCCCGGCGTTCCGATCGAGCGGCGGTCGAATCCGGCGAGCGCGCCCGTCAGCGTACGCTCCACGCCGGATCGCGGCCCGGCCGGCCGAGGACGCGGTGTTGCAGCGGAGCGTCATCCGGCACCGGGATCGGCGGACCGTACCAGCCCTGCTCGCGCGGCCGGCCGACCGCCTTCTCGAACTCCTTCGGGTCGCGACCTCCGCCCGATCGTCAGCGAGGGAGGCTGCCGCGACGGGCTGGCTGCCGATGATCCAGCAGTTTGGCGGTCCGCTCGT
>Ga0209382_10002611_pt1 | contig 25844 bp, 17 predicted proteins | sample SoiMetdeltSBSDD5_FD_187599 | JGI IMG/M metagenome (GOLD analysis project Ga0209382, IMG submission 187599) | Bulk soil microbial communities from a Populus tree surrounding site in Tennessee, USA - Soil MetaG P. deltoides SBSDD5 (SPAdes) (version 2) | ecosystem: Environmental > Terrestrial >... | reverse complement strand
GCCTCCCGGGTACATCGGCTACGACGAGGGCGGGCAGCTCACCGAGGCGGTGCGGCGGCGGCCCTACTCGGTGATCCTGTTCGACGAGATCGAGAAGGCGCACCACGACGTGTTCAACGTGCTCCTCCAGATCCTGGACGAGGGGAGGCTCACCGACAGCCAGGGCCGCACGGTGGACTTCAAGAACACCGTGCTGATCATGACCTCCAACATCGGGTCGGCGCACCTCCAGGAGGGGAAGGAGTCCCTGGACGAGCGTTCGCGCGGGCTGGTGATGGAGGCGCTCCGCGGGCACTTCCGGCCGGAGTTCCTCAACCGGGTGGACGAGACCGTGATCTTCGAGCCGCTGCAGCGGAAGGACATGACCGCCATCGTGGACCTGCAGATCTCCCGGCTCCGGAAGCTGCTGGAGGAGAAGCGGCTGTCGCTGGAGCTGACCGAGGCCGCCCGCGAGTTCCTCGCCGAGCGCGGGTACGACCCCAGCTACGGCGCCCGGCCGCTCAAGCGCGCCATCCAGAAGTTCCTCCAGGATCCGCTGGCGCTGAAGGTGCTGAACGGGGAGCTGGCCCCCGGCGACACGGTGCTGGTGGACGCCGGCCGGGACGCGCTCCGCATCGCCAAGAAGGCGGTGTCCTGAGGGGTGTGATAGCTGAGCCCGGGTGCGGGATCGCCGACTCGATCGCGCCCGGACCTGGGCCGTCCTGCTGCTGGCGGGGCTCGCCGCCGTCCACTGGCGCGCCTTCCGCGGCTGGGTGATCGCGGACCGCGACGCGGGGAGGATCTTCTTCCCGGACTCCGCGTTCCTGGCGCGGTGCCTCCGGAGAGGGGAGCTGCCGCTCTGGCAGCCGTACGCGTTCCTCGGCAGCCCGTTCGCGGCCTCGCTCCAGGCGCAGCTGTTCTACCCGCCGCGGGCGCTGGCGGTGCTGCTGGCCGGGCCGTACTGGAGCCTCACGCTGTTGCAGGTCCTGCACGCGGGGATCGCCGCCGCGGGCGCGTACCTGCTGGCGCGCGCGCTGGGGCGGAGCGCGGAGGCCGCGGCGCTGTGCGCGGCCGCGTTCGGGCTGTCGCCGGTGCTGGCGGACCTGGGGACGACGCCCAACCTGGTGCACGCCGCCGCCTGGGCGCCGTGGGTGCTGCTCGCGGCGCGGAGGCGGTGGCTCCGGAGGCTGGCGGGGTTCCTGGCGCTGGCGCTGCTGGCGGGATCGCCGGAGATGGTGCTGTGGGAGGTGGGGCTGGTCGCGCTGACCGGCGTCCGGCGGCGGAGGTGGGCGTGGCTGGCGGGGGCGGCGGCGTGGGGAACGGCGCTGGCGGCGGCGGCCCTGCTGCCGGCGACCGAGGCGGCGCTCGCGTCGGCGCGGGGGACCGCCCGGGTGGATCCGCTGGACTGGTCCGCGTCGCCGCGGCAGCTGCTGGCCATGGCGTGGCCGCTGGCGGATTCGCCGCGCGGGCCGTACTGGGGTGAGGACCAGTGGCTGCTGATCCAGGTGTTCGCCGGGACGGTGGTGGTCGCGCTGGCGGTGGTGGGGGCCCGGTCGCGGAGGGCGCTGCCGTACGCGATCGGGGCGGTGGTGCTGGGGTTGCTCGCGCTGGGGCGCGCGTTCCCTCCGTCAGGGTGGGTGCTCTCGGCGCCGCCGCTGAACGTGTTCCGGTACCCGGCGAAGTACCTGGTGGGGGTGCTGTTCTGCTTCGCGGTGCTGGCGGCGTACGGGGTGGACGCGCTCGCCGCCCGGACCCGGTGGAGGGACCGGCGCGCAGAAACTCGGGACGCCCGGCGGCCGCAGGACGGGGCGCCGCTCGGGCGGCGGGCGAACGCCGCCGGGCTCCGCGCGTTCCTCGCGGTGCCGGTGCTGGGCGGGGCGACGGCCGCTGCCACGGGCCTGGGCGCCGGCCTGCTCTGGGTGATCGTCGCGCTGAGCGCCGGGGCGGCGGCCATCCTCCTTCCCCACACCGCCCGCGGGACCCGGCGGGCGTTGCTGCTCGCCTCGGCGCTCGAGCTCGCCCTCTTCCACGCGCTCCAGGTCGGCCACGGCTGGGCGCCGGCCGCCGAGGTCTCCCGGCCGGCCTCCTTCGCCGCGGCGATCGACTCCCGCACCCACCGGATCAGCGTCCCCATCGGCCGCCGGGCCGACGCCGCCCACGCCGCCGTGGAGCTGTCCCGCGTCCCCTCGGAGGCGCTGCTCTCCTCCCGCCAGACGTTCGTCCCCAACCGCTTCGCCGAGGACGACGTGCGCGCCCTGGAGGGCTACGGCGCCCCGGAGCCGGCCCGGATCTTCGACTTCCAGCTCAGCGGGCGTCGCGCCGTGGCGGACCTCGCCGGCGTCCGCCACTTCCTCCGCGCCGGCGCCTCCCCTTTCCCCGACCTCCGCGCGGTCGCCGCGTTCCCGGGCGGCCTCACCGCGTACCAGTCCGAGACCGCCTTCCCCCGCGCCTGGGTCGTCAGCCGCGCCAGGCCGGCGAGCGACCGCGACGTCCTGGACGCGCTGGATCGCGGCTCCACCACCTTCCGCGGCGAGGCGCTGCTGGCCACCGGCGCCCCGCTCGACCAGCCCACGTGCCCCGAGTCCTCCGCGCGCGTGGTGGCGGAGACCTGCCGGGGCCTGGAGCTGGAAGCCACCGCGTGCGGCGGGGGCGGCCTCCTCGTCGTCGGGGACGCCTTCGATCCCGGCTGGCGGGTGAAGGTCGACGGCCGGCCCGCCGAGGTCCACCGCGCGAACCTGGCGCTCCGGGCGGTGCCGCTGGGCCCCGGCCGGCACCACGTCCGCATGACCTACCTCCCCTGGACGCTCTGGCTGGGGCTGGCCATCAGCGCGCTGGCCCTGGTGGCGCTGGCCGCGCCGGAGCCACCGCGCCTATCGTCTCGCTGACATGCACCTGCCGCCGCCCTCCCCGCCCATCCGCGGCTTCCTGCTCCGGCTCCTCGCGCGCCTGACCGCGTTCGCCCCGCTGCGACGGCTGATCCTGATCAAGCTCCGCCGCGACACCGGCATCGCCCGCCTCCCGGAGCTGGACGGGTGATCTCCACGCTGGCGGCGCACTTCCGCGAGGGGACCGACGACCCGGTGACGGCGCTGGAGCGGGCGCTGGCCGCCGCCGAGCGCGCAGTCCCGGACCGCTCCATCCGCTGCCTGGTGCCCGACGCGATGGAGCGCGCGCGGGCCTCGACGCAGCGCCACCAGCAGGGCGCGGCGCTGGGGCCGCTGGACGGCATCCCCCTGGTGGTCAAGGACTGCATCGACGTGCGCGGGCTGCCCACCACCAACGGCACCCGCGTCCCGGTCCCGGCCGCCGAGCGCTCCGCCACCGTCGTCGAGCGGCTGGAGGCGGCGGGCGCGGTCATCTTCGCCAAGGCGAACATGCACGAGCTGGGGATCCAGCCCACCGGGGTCAACCCGCACCACGGCACCCCGGTGAACCCCTGGGACGGCGGCCGCATCCCGGGCGGCTCGTCCTCGGGCGCGGCGGTGAGCGTGGCCACCGGCATCGCCGCGGCCGCCATCGGCACCGACGCGGGCGGCAGCATCCGCGTGCCGGCGGCGCTCAACGGGCTGGTCGGCCTCAAGCCGACCTTCGACGCGGTCCCCTCCGGCGGCGTGGCCCGCCTCACCCACGACCTCGACCACGTGGGGCCCATCGCCTGGAGCGCGGACGACTGCGCCGCGCTCTTCGAGGTGCTGGCGGGGCGGACGCTGGAGCGCGACGTCGCCGTGGGCACCCCGGCGCTGGTGGCCGACCTCTTCGAGGGGGCGGACGCCGAGGTCGCCTCGGCGGTGCGGGCCGCCGCGCGCGAGTGCTTCGGCGAGGTCCCGGAGGTGCGCGCGCCGGTCACCGCCTGGGCCTCGGCCATCGAGTTCGTCATCGTGGGTGAGCAGGCCTTCCAGCTCGCCTCGGACCTGCTGCGGAACCACGCCGGCCTCCTGGGCCACGACACGCGGACCATCCTCCGGCTGGGCGGCGCCCTTCCCCCCTCCGATCGCCGGCGCGCCGCCCGCGCGCGCCAGGCGCTCACCGCGGAGCTGGAGCGCCTCCTGGAGCAGCACGGCCTCCTCCTCGGCCCGACCACCGGGACGCCCGCGCCGCTGCTGCACCCGCTGGCGCGGCGCCTGGGCGAGCTGGACACCCGGACGATGGCGCGGCTGGCGGCGCAGACCTTCCCGGCGAACCTCTCCGGGCTCCCGGCCTGCACCGTCCCCTGCGTGCGCGAGGGCCTGCCCCTGGGGCTGCAGATCATCGGCCGCCGCGGAGACGAGGCGCGCGTGCTGGCGGCGGCGAGGGTGGTGGAAGCGAAGTACCCGCCCCGGCGGCCGCCGCGCTACCACGGCGGCGAACGCGTGAAGGTGACGCACTTCCAGAAGGCGTAGGCTCAGGAGCGCGGCCGCGTCTGCTCCTCCAGCCACCGGGCGTACCGGGCCCGCGTCGCCTCGGCCTCCGCCTCGTGCCTGGCCTTCACCCGCTCCGCCGCGGCGCGGCCCCGCTTCGCCAGCCGCCACCCCAGCGCCATCCCCAGCGCCAGCGTCACCACCCGCGCGCTGAAGAACGGGAGGGAGCGGTAGACGCCGCCCGCGAGGCCGTCGATCACCAGGTCGAAGGCGACGTACATCGTCTCGCCCCAGGCGCAGATGGAGAACGCGGTGGCCCAGGGCCGCAGGGGGAGGACCCGCCCGGCGCCCCAGGCGGCCAGCGGCGCCACCGCCCACACCCACAGCCGCATCAGCGCCAGCAGCGCCACGTCGTGAGGCACCGGCGGCAGCGACTCGATCGCCGGGCGGAGCGCGAGGAACAGGCTCACCGTGAGCATCGCGCCCACCGCCGCCGAGAGGACGCCCAGCGCGAGCAGCACCTGGAACGCGCGGAGGCGGGCCCGGAGGCGCTCGCGGCGCCCGGAGTCCGGATCCGGCGCGATCTCCGGAGGCGAGGCCGGCGGCGGCGCCTCACCCGTCATCGTCCTCGACCTCCGCTCCCGCGCGCGGCCCGCCGCCCATCTTCACCTCGACCAGGCAGAGGCCGTGGGCGGGCGCGGTGGGGCCCGCGAGGGTGCGGTCCTTCGAGGCCAGCACCTCCGCCACCCAGCCCGCGGGCTGCCGCCCCTTCCCCACCTCCACCAGGCTCCCCACCAGGTTCCGCACCATGTGCTTGAGGAACGCGGTCCCCTCCACCTCGACCAGGAGGACGTCGCCCTCGGCCGCGACCTCCAGCGCGCGCACCTCTCGCACCGCGTGCGGCGCCTGGCAGTCCGCCGCCCGGAACGCGGAGAAGTCGTGCCGGCCGACCAGCGCGCGCGCCCCGGCGCGCATCGCCTCCGCGTCCAGCGGCGCGAACAGCTCCCAGTGCGTCCTCCGCCGCAGCGGCGAGCGCCCCCGCCGGTTGCTGATCAGGTACCGGTACCGCTTCCCCAGCGACCAGCGCCGGGGGTCGAACCCGTCCGGCACCTCCTCCGCGGCGACCACCGCCACGTCCGGCGGCAGGTGCCCGTTCAGCCCCATGGCGTAGGCCTTCAGAGGCAGCGCCCGCGGCGCGCTGAACGCCGCCACCTGCCCCAGCGCGTGCACGCCGGAGTCGGTGCGCCCGGCGACGGCGACCCGCACCGGTTCGCCCAGCAGCTGGGCCAGGGCGCCCTCCACCACCGCCTGCACGGACCGGCCGTTGGGCTGGACCTGCCAGCCCACGAACTCCGTCCCGTCGTACTCCAGCGTGAGCTTGACGCGGGGCATGCCCGCTCACCGGTACTTCAGCCACATGGCGAGGATCTCGCGCGACAGCCTGGACACCGTGAGCCCGTTCCGGCGGGCGGCGTGCTCCAGCTGGTCGGCCTCGGAGCGGGAGACGGTGACGTTGAGCACGCGTTCGTCGCCGGCGCCGCCCACCGGCGTCTGGTCGTCGTCCCGCGGCCGGTCCGGCGGCTCCGGGTAGGTGGTGCGCGCGGTGATCTCCCGCGAGTTGGGCTCGGGCGGCAGCTCGGGCGGTACGTCCGGCACCGGCGGCGGCGGCAGGTCCGGCACCTCCTGAGTGATCGGCCGGTCCCGGTCCGGCGACTCGGCCAGCGCGGGCAGCTCCACCGTGGGGTCGCGCGCGTCCGGAAGGGTGGGCTGCGGCATCACCGCGGCCACCGAGAGCGGCTCGTCCCCGGCGGGCGGGAGCGAGACCTTCGCCTCGCCCTCGCCCAGCTCGTCCTGGAACACCTGCCGGAGGAAGTTCGCCAGGTGGATGCTGGTGGGCGTGAAGTCGTACTCGGCGAGGAGGCGGTCCAGGTCCGACTGCAGGTCCCAGGCGGTCTGGTAGCGCTTGGCCCGGTCCTTCTCCAGGGCGCGCATCAAGATCGCCTCCACCGCGTCCGGGATGTCCGCCTTGAAGTAGGCGGGCGAGTAGATCTTCCCCTCGGTGATGCTCTTGAGGATCGCCACCTCCGAGTCGCCGGTGAAGAGCTGGTACCCGGTGATCCACTCGTAGAGCACCGCCCCCAGCGAGAAGAGGTCGCTCCGCTGGTCCAGCTGCTGCCCCTGGCACTGCTCGGGGCTCATGTAGCTGAGCTTCCCCTTGATCTCGCCGGCGCGGGACTGCTCGAGCTGGTTCTGCGCCTTGGCGATCCCGAAGTCGAGGATCTTCACCGTGCCGTCGAAGGACACCATGACGTTCTCCGGCGTCACGTCGCGGTGCACGATGTTGAGCGGGTTCCCGTAGAGGTCGTGCTTCTGGTGCGCGTAGTACAGCCCCTCGCAGATGGAGGAGGCGATCTTCAGCGCGTACACCATGGGGAACGGGATGCCGATGGAGTCCGCCTTGGGGATGATCCGGCGCATGTCGCGGCCGTGGATGTGCTCCATGGCGATGAAGTAGCTCTCGCCGATCTTCCCCAGGTCGTAGATCTGCACCACGTTGCGGTGGTTGAGCTGCGCGGCCAGCTTGGCCTCGTTGAGGAACATCTTCACGAAGGCCGTCTGCCTGGAGAGGTGCGGGCGGATCCGCTTGATCACCAGCTTCTTGTCGGAGCCGTCCGCCTGGCGGGCGAGGAAGATCTCCGCCATCCCGCCCACGGCGATCCGGTTCAGCAGCAGGTACTTGCCGAACGGGACCGGCTCGACGGCCATCGCCTGGGAGGTGGTCACGCCGGGGGTAATCATCAGCGCGCGGACATTAGCGCACGTCGAGCACCAGCACCTTCAACCAGGTGCCCGGCGCCTTCCCCTCCGCAGCAGGGAAGTCGACCGGGGAGGGGCCGAACCGCGCCACCGTCCGGCCGGAGCGGCCCGCCGACTCCAGCCCCCCCTCCACCATCCGGGCGAAGCGGTCCTCCGGCAGCTTCTCCAGGTTGCAGCAGGCGACCAGGACGCCGCCGGGCGCCAGCACCCGCGACGCCAGCGAGACCAGCTTGGGGTAGTCGCGCCCGGCGGCGAAGACCTGCCGCTTCGACGTCGCGAACGAGGGCGGGTCCAGCACCACCAGGTCGAACGTCTCCTCCTTCCGCCGCAGCCGCGGGAGCCACTCGAAGACGTCCCCGGCCGCAAAGTCGCGCCCGTCCACCGGCTGCCCGTTCAGCCGCGCGTTCTCCGCGCCCCAGTCCAGCGCCTTGCGCGACAGGTCCACGTTGAGCGCGCCGCGCGCGCCGCCGGCCCGCGCCATCGCCGAGAAGGCGCAGGTATAGGCGAAGCAGTTGAGCACCCGGAGCCCCCGCGAGTGGGCCTGCACCCAGGCGCGCGTCTCGCGCATGTCGAGGTACAGGCCCACGCCCAGGCCCTGGGCGGGGCGGATCCGGAAGCGCAGGCCGCCCTCCATCGCCTCGTGCTCGGGGAGCGGCTCGCCGGAGGCCGGCGCCTCGGGGGCGAGGAGCTCCCTGTCCCGTCCCGCCGCGCGGCCGTCCCGGGGGCGGCGCTTGAGGTAGACCGCGCGCGCGGAGAGCGCCTCGGCGGTGGCCTCCACCAGCGCGCGCTCCGGCTCCTCGGGGAGAGACCGGTAGAGGCTGAGCACGGCCACGCCGTCGAACCAGTCGACGGTGGCGCCGGGCACGCCGTCCGCCTCGCCGTTGACCATCCGGAACGCGGTGGTGTGGCGGGAGTCGAGGAGCGGCGCCCGGCGGGCGCGGGCCTCGCGGATGCGGAGGACTAGGCTGTCGGCTTCCCGGCGCGCCGCCACAGCGCCTCCAGCGTGCGCGCCGCCGCGCGCGCCAGCTCCATGATGTCGTGCCCCAGCACCAGCCCCTCGCGGACCACCACCTTGCCGCCGACGATCACCCAGGAGGCCCGGACCGCCCCCAGCTGCATCAGGAGGTGCGGCGTGAGCCCGCCCACCTCCTCCTGGGCGGGCACGTGGTCGTAGAGCACCAGGTCCGCCAGCGCGCCGGGCGTGATCGTCCCGCTGGGCGCGCCGTAGAGGAGCGAGCACAGCTCCGCCGGGCCGCCGTAGAGGATCTGCGACATGAACCCGTCCGGGTCGAGCAGCCGGCCGGCGCGCGCGATCTGGATGATGCCGGTGAAGGCGCAGATCAGCTCGCCCCAGAGGAGGCCGGTGCCGCTGGTGCCCAGGCCGAGCAGGTTCTGGTGCGCCAGCACCGCCTCGAAGCCGCCGCCGCCCGGCTCGGCCACCAGGTTGAAGCGCGGGCCGAGGGCGATCAGCGTGCGGCTGCGCGACAGCCGGTCCGACTCCGAGCGGTCCACCGCGCGGGCGTGCGCCGCCACCACGCTCGGCCCCAGCAGCCCGAAGCCCTCCAGCCGGGGGACGATCCGCTTGCCGTGGCGGGTGAAGGTGGAGGTGAGGTCGTCCTCGGTCTCCGCGAGGTGGAAGACGGCGCCCACGCCCAGCTTCTCCCGCGCCTGGCCGATGCGCTTGAGGAGCGCGTCCTCGGTGGAGAAGGAGGCGTGGAAGCCGAGCGCGGGCCGCACCATGGGATGGCCCTTGAACGACTCCGCGTAGGCGGCGTTCGCCTCGAACCCGCGGAAGGCGACCTCCTCGCCGCCCAGGCTGTTGGTGGCGTGGCTGTTACAGAGGCGGATCCCCATCCGCTCCGCCACCCTGGCCTGGGCGGCCAGCGCCGGCCCCGGCTCGGCCGGGCAGTGCAGGTGTTCGACCAGCATGGTGACGCCCCCGCGCAGCGCGCGGGCGATGCCGAACGCCGTCAGCGTCTCCACGTCGGACGCGGTGAGCTCCGCGTCCAGGCGCCGCTGGAGCTCATGCCGGGAGCGGGCGGAGCGCAGCAGCAGCTCCCCCGACATCGGGAGGACCTGCGCGTTCACCAGGTGGGTGTGGCAGTCGATCAGCCCCGGCGCCAGCAGCCGGCCGTCGCAGGCGGCGCTCCAGTCTCCGGGGCGGACCGGGACCAGGTCGTCCCGCTCCACGGCGGCGATCTTCCCGCCGTCCACGACCACCGCCATCCGGTCCTTCACCCGGCCGTCGGGGCTGAAGATGGCGCAGTTCTTGAGGAGAAGGCGGCCTTCCATTGGCCAACTATATAGAGTGCTCCGGTGCGCGTCCGGACCGAGCGAGCGGCGGCGGTGCTCGCGCTCGCGCTGCTGAGCGCATGGATCTACCGGCGGGCGTGGTGGGGCGAGGCGCTCGCGGGGCGGGACGTGTTCCGGATGGCGATCCCGGACTGCGCGTTCATCCTGGACTCGCTGCGGCGGCTGGAGCTGCCGCTGTGGCTGCCGCACTCGCGCCTGGGCCAGCCCTTCCTCGCCACCCTCCAGTCGCAGGCGGTCTACCCGCCGCGGGTGTTGGCGGCGCTCCTGTTCGGGCCGGTGTGGGCGCCCACCGCGGAGCAGGTGCTGCACACCGCGCTCGCCTGCGCGGGCGCGTGGATGGCGGCCCGCGCGCTGGGGGCCCGGCGGGTGGCGGCGGCCAGCTGCGGCGCCGCCTACGGCCTGTCCCACCTGATGGTGATGCTCGCCTCGGAGCCGAACATGGCGGGCGCGGCGGCCTGGTCCGGGTGGATCGTCGCCGCCGCGCGCGCGCCGGAGGGCCGCCTGCGGGCGGCGGCGCTGGCGGCGCTGGCGGTGGGCGCGTCGCTGCTGTGCGGCTCGCCGGAGACCACGCTGTGGCAGGGCGCGATGGCGCTGGCGTGCCTGCGCGGGCGCGGCCGGTGGTGGTCCGGCGGGGCGGGCCTGCTCTGGGGCGCGGCGGCGGCGGCGATCGCGGTGGTGCCGGGGCTGGAGCTGGCCGCGCACTCGGTGCGGGCGCAGGGGCACGCGGCGGCGCTGGCGTGGTCCGCCTCCGTCCCGCAGGTGCTGGCGATGGCCATCCCGCACGCGGACTGGCCGCGCTCGGGCTACGGCGAGGGCGAGCAGTGGCTGCTGCTGAGCACCTTCGCCGGCGCCCTCCCCTGCGCGCTCGCCGCCTGGGCGTCGCTGCGCGGCCGCCGGTCGTGGATCCGGCCGGTGGCGGCGCTGTCCATCTGCCTGGTGCTGCTCGGCCTGGGCGAGCACTTCGCGCCCTCCGCCGCGCTCTTGGAGTGGACGCCGCTGCGCTGGTTCCGCTACCCGGCGAAGTACCTGGTGGGCGCCGCGTTCGGGATCTCGCTCCTCGCCGGCGCCGGCGTCGATCGCTTCGCGGCCGCCTCGCGCCGGGCGAGGCCCAGCGCCCGCGGCTCCGCGGCCGTCCTGGTGGGGATGGCGGCGGCGGCCGCCGCGGCGCGGAGCTGGCTCCCGGCGGGCGCGGTCTGGCTGGTGGCGTTCGCCGGCGTGGCCTGGCTCCTGCTGCACGCGCTGCCCCGGCGGGCGCGGCGGCGGGGCGGGGCCGTCCTGGCGGCGCTCGTCTTCCTGGAGCTGTGCACCGCGCACGCGGTGCTGGGAGGGCCGGCCTTCGTGAGCGCGGCGCGCCTCGCGGAGCCGTCCGAGCTGGCGCAGGTGGTGCGGACGCCGCACGGCCGGGTGAGCCTGGACGTGCAGGGGCGGCTGGACCGGGCCCCGAGCGCCGAGGGCGTGCTGGAGTTCATCGCCCGGAGCCGCGGGATGCTGGTGCCGCAGCGGCACGTGGAGGAGGGGCTGCTGGCGGTGGAGGGCTACGGGACGCCGGAGCCGGAGCGCACCGACGAGCTGCTGGAACGCGGCGGCGAGGGGGCGCTGGACCTGGCGGCGGTGGAGTGGGTGGTCCGCGCCGGGCGGGCGCCGGAGCGGAATCCGGATCCGCTCCCGCGGGCGCGCTGGGTGGGCGGCGCGGAGGAGCTCACCGACGACGAGGCGCTGGACGGCATCGCGGCGAACGGGGCGGCGCTGCGCGAGGAGGCGATGCTGGCCAGGGGCGGTGACGCCTCGCTGGAGTCGGACTGCCGGTCGCCGCCGGTGGAGTGGCTGCGCGACGAGCCGCGGGTGGTGGAGCTGTCGGTGGACGCGTGCGGGCCGGGCTACCTGCTGCTCGCGGACCGCTTCTACCCCGGGTGGCGCGCGACCATCGACGGGGCGGAGGCGGCCATCCTCCGCGCGAGCTACGCGGCGCGCGCGGTGCCGATGCCGGAGGGCGGGCGCCACGTCGTCCGCTTCGAGTACCGCCCGTGGAGCGCCCGCGCCGGGGCGCTCATCTCGGCCGTCGCGGCCGGGCTGGCGGTGGCGGCGGCGCTGGTCAGATCGCGGGCACCAGCAGCGCGCGCACCTCGCCCTGCGGCACCACCTTGACCGGGCGGCGCAGCTCCACCAGGGCGGGGGCGCGGGTGGAGATCAGCGCGCCGTCCTGCTCCAGCAGCGCGGAGCCGGTGGCGAGGAACAGGTAGCCGCCCTGGTCGAAGCGCGCCTCGCCGCTGGCGGCCAGCCGCTGCTCGGTCCCCTCGCGCAGCCAGGCGCGGCGGCGGTCGTGCGCCAGGTGCTTGAAGTGCGGGTGCACCCGGACGTGCGCGTCCAGCCGGCGCTCGCAGTACAGCCGCCAGAGGCGCTCGCGCAGCACCGCGTCCGTCTCCAGCGCCACCAGCAGCGCGCGCCGCGGGATGCGCACCAGCATGGAGGAGGTGGCGGTGCGGACGGTGGCGGTGCGCGGCTCGCCGCTGAGCGCCCCCATCTCCCCGGCCAGCGACCCGGAGCCGATCTCGTCGATCATGTGCTCCTCGCCGCCATGCTGCCCCAGCACGTAGGCGGCGCCGCGCGACAGCACCACCACGTCGTCGCTGGCCTCGCCCTCCCGGAATAGCTGCGAGCCCGCCGGCCGGACCTCCAGCTGGGACGCGGAGGCCAGCGCGTGCAGCGTGGCGGGCTTGACGCCGGCCAGCATCGGCGCCGCCTGGAGCTGCCGCAGGATCTCCCCCGGCCTGGGGAAGCGCGAGAGCACCGCGTCGCGGAGCCGCGCCAGCTTCCGGGCCACCACCTGGCGGGCGAAGGCCGCCATCGCCGCCAGCGTCACCGGCACCAGCGTGAGCAGCCCGTGGCCCTCGCCGTAGCCGCCGTTCGCCTGGACGAAGAAGCGCGCGGCCGGGCGGTCGCAGCGCTGCCAGTAGGCGCGCTCGGCCTCGGTGTCGCGGGTCTTCCAGCCCACCTTCCGCACCAGCGGGTTCTGCGGATCCACGCGCTCCAGCCCGAACTCGCCGGCCAGGCCGTCCATCAGCGCCAGCACCTCGGGCGGGGTCTGGACGCCGGCGCTGGGGAACACCACCGGGAAGTACTTCGTGAACAGCGAGTAGCTGGAGGGGTGGACCAGCGAGCCCAGGTAGTAGAAGCGGCGGCGCGGGTTCGCCAGCAGCGCGCGCAGCCCGCACCACAGGCCGAAGCGATTGTTGGCGTTCCCGCCGCGGTAGGCGCGCGCGGTGCCGGCCTCGGCGCGGAAGATGGTCACCGGCTCGCCCGCCAGCTCGCGGTCGAACTGGTGGACCGCGAAGTAGCCCACGATCTCGCCGGCGGCGTTGCGGTGGACCAGGATGGAGGTGCGATCCGCCTCGGACAGGACCACGTACCGGGCGAAGGCCTGGCGGTCCACGCCGTCGAAGACCTCGCGCTGGATCTGGTAGAGCGAGTCGATCAGCGACTCGCGCGCGGCGGGGGAGAGCTCAGCGGGAACCACCACCTCGGACGTTGCGATTCGGGGCATTGGCGGGGCCATTGAGCAACCGCCGTACCGGGTGAAAAAGAACCTCGATCCAGGCACTTGAAGCGCTGGGACCGTCAGGGCGGAGTACCGGGCGGACGCCGCCGCGTCGCCCGGCGACGCACGACGCGCCTGGACAAGTCCGCAGGTCAGGTGCGGCAGAGGAAGGAGGCGGTGTCCTCCATCCGGAGCACGCGGGAGAGGCCGAGGGCGGCGCTGCCCGCCGCGGCGGCGAGCGTGGGAGGGAGCCGCTGCAGGAACGACGCGCGCTCCTTCAGGCCGCCGGCCTCGAACTCGGGATCGCGGATCACGCGCGCCACCGGGAGCCGGAGCCGCTCCAGCAGCGCCTCCATGGAGCGGACGCTGAAGTAGTTGACGTGCGGCGGCATCCGGCCGACCTGGTAGAGCTGCTCCAGCGGCGCCACCACGCCCGCCCGCGCCAGCGCGGCCGCCAGCCGGTACATCACCCCGCTGGAGATGGGCACCTTGATCAGCGCGAAGCGCAGATCGGGCCGGAGCGCGTCCAGCAGCTCCGCCAGCCAGCCGGCCAGCCGGTCCGGCGCGATGTGCTCCACCACGTCCAGCAGGGCGACGGCCCTGGGCCGGAAGGGGAGCTTCTGGACCGCCAGCGACGGGCGCAGGGGGTCCTCGATGCGCACCCCGGCGATCCCCATCCCGGCGAGCGCCTCCATTGACGTGCCGGAGGTGTCCGCCCCCGCCAGCGGGGCGATGCCCTCGGCCCGGGCGGCCTCCAGGAACCACCCGCGCCCGCAGCCGTAGTCCAGCAGCCCCTGCACCGGGCCGGCCTCCTGCCTGAGCGCCTCGAGCAGGTATCGCGCCTGGCGCCGGCGCGTCACCTGGAGCGAGCCGGTGTACGTGTCGCCCGCGTCCTGGAGGAGGAAGTCCTCCTCCGAGGGCCGGGGGCCGGGGAAGTCCGCCACCCGGTGGCCGCACGCGCGGCAGCGCCGGACGTGCAGGCGCGGCGTCGCCTCCGCCTCGTCGGAGCGGCCCTGGAGGCACGCCGGGCAGGCTCCGGCCGCGGTGTCCGCGGCCGCCGTTGCCGCTGGTGTTGATGTTGCCATCCCCGCCGCCAATGCTCTCATCCTCGCCGATGGTGGTGCGGATTGCCGCGTTGCTCCTCGTCCTGGCGAGCCTCTGGGCCCGGTGCGCCAATTTCCGCACCGCCTTCCCGGCGCCGGGACAGGTGGAGCTGTTGCCGTCCGACTCCCACTACTACGCGCGCTTCGCCAGGCTCCAGCTCCACGCCTTCCCTCGTTACCAGACCTTCGACCCGTACGTGAGCTTCCCGGAAGGGGCCCGCATCATCCTGCCCCCGCTCCACGCCTACGCGGTGACGGGGGCGGTGGCCGTGGCGGGCGAGCGGCGCGCCGAGCTGGGCGCCGCCTGGGTGGGGCCCGCGCTGTCGGCGCTGTGGCTGGCCGCGCTGCTGCTGCTGGCGTGGGGCGTGATCGGAGCGGGCCCGTCGCTCGCGCTGGCCGCCCTGCTGGGGTTGACGCCGGTGCTGGTGGACGCGGGCGCCCTGGGGAACGCCGACCACCACCTCCACGAGGGCTTCCTCGCCGCCGCCATCCCGCTGGCGGTGATGGCGCTCATCCGCCAGCCGTCCTTCCGCACCGCGGCGCTGGTGGGGGCGCTGATCGGGATCGGCCGGATGCTGGCGCCGAGCGCGTTCATGTTCGTCCCCTGCGTCGCCGTGGCCGCCGCCATCGCCGCGTGGCTGAGGCCGGGCGACCAGGGCTTCGCGCGCGCGCTGGGCTGGGCGGGGATCATCGCCGCGGGCCTCGGCGCCGCGTCCGCCGCCGCGTTCGGGTCGCTCCGGTCGCTGGAGTACGAGGAGATCTCCGCGTTCCACCCGCTGCTGGCGCTGGCGTGCTTCGGCGGCGCCTTCGGGCTGGCCCTGCTGATCAGGAACCGGCGGCTGGCGAGCATCGCCCCGTCGAAGGTCACGCCCCGGCCGGTGAAGGACGATCCCCGGGCCCTGAAGATCGCGCGGAAGGTCGCGCCGTTCGCGGCCATGGCGAGCGCGCTGGCGATCGGCGCGGTGCTGTTCCAGCCGATGTGCGACGCGGCGTCGCACCTGGGGCGGGCGGATCCGCTGCTGGCGCTGGTGATCGAGTCGCAGCCGCTCTGGCGAGACCCGCGCTGGGCGATCCAGCTGCTGGGCCCGCTGCTGCTGCTCCTCCCCCTGGGGTTGTTCCTCACCTTCCGGCACCTCCGGCAGGACGACATCCCGCTGCTGGCGCCACTCTGCACGGTGGTGCCGCTGCTCGCCGCCGCCGCGCTCCAGGCCCGCTTCGCGCCCGCGCTGGCGGGGAGCGCGTCGGTCCTGCTCGCCGAGTGCCTCGCGCTCGTCGCCAGCCGCCGCCTCCGGTGGATGGCCGCGGTGGTGGGCGGAGCGCCGCTGGTCCTCTCGCTGGCCCTGCAGCCGCCCCAGGCCCCGCCGGCCGACGTCCGGCTCGTCCGCCCCACGCTGCTGTGGATGCGCGAGCACCTGCCGCCCGCCTCGCCCAGCCCGTACGACGGGCAGCGGCCGGCCTACGGGGTGGTGGCGAGCTACCTGATGGGGCACACGCTGCCGCTCTGGTCGGAGCGCCCCTCGGTGGCGACGTTCTTCTCGCAGCTCCAGGTCTACGTGGAGGGGAACCGGCGCGCCGCCGGGGTGCTGGCGGCGCCGACGGACGAGGAGGCGTACCAGCGCGCGATGGAGGCGAGCGCGCGCTACGTGCTGGTGACGCCGTCGGAGCGGATCCTGGGGCACGACGGGGAGAAGGTGAGCGAGACCGCGCTGGGGAAGCTGCTGGAGCACGGGTGGATGGCGTCGCCGGAGGACACCACCGGGCACTTCCGGCTGGTCCACGACTCGGTGGAGAAGCGGGAGCGCAAGGAGGGCGGCAGCTACGCGCGGCTGTTCGAGGTGGTGGCGGGCGCCGTGCTCCGCGGCGGGGCCCTGCGCGCGACGGGCCCGCAGGTCGGTGGAAACCGGTACTCACCGGCGGCGCGCGGGCGCGTGCTGCGGGTCAGCTACCCCGGGCGCTACCGCGTCACCTGCCCGGGCGGCGCCACCGGGACGGCGGACGTGAGCGAGGAGGCGGTGCGGAAGGGCGCCGCGATCACGGTCCAGGGATGCGGCGGGTGAGGCCGCGCCTGCGGCGGCGGTCGCTCCTGCTGTGGGCGGGGCTCCTGGCCGGGCTGCTGTTCGTGCACCGGCCAGCGCTGCTGGGGAAGGTGATGGCCGGGCGGGACGCGTTCCGGCTGTTCATCCCGGACTCGGTGCTGCTGCTGGAGTCGCTGCGGCTGGGGGAGTGGCCGCTGTGGAACCCGTACCTGCGGCTGGGGCAACCGTTCGCGGCCACGCTGCAGTCGGAGGCGTTCTATCCCCCGGAGATCGGGATCACCCTCGCCTTCGGACCGTACGTGGGATTCACCGTGCACCACGCGCTGCACATCGCGGCGGCGGCGGTGGGCACCTTCCTCCTCGCGCGGCGGCTCCGGGTGAGCGTCGCGGGCTCCGTCCTGTCGAGCGCCGCCTTCGCCCTCTCGCCGATGCTGGCGGACCTCCACGGGCAGCGGAACGTGGTGGATTCGGCGTGCTGGACGCCGTTCCTGGTGCTGGCGGCGCTCGGGGTGGCGAGGCGGGCGAGCGCGGCGGCGGCGGCGTGGCTGGCCGCGGGCATCGCCGGTTCGTTCCTGTGCGGATCGCCGGAGACGCTGCTGTGGCAGGTGCTGCTGGTGGGAGCGGTGGTCGGGTGGTCCGCGCGGCAGCGGAGGCGCGCGGCGGCGGGGGCGGCGCTGGGCGCGGGGGCGTGGGGGGCGGCGCTGGCCGGCCTCCTCCTGGTGCCGGGCGTGGAGTACGCGCTCAACAGCAGCCGGGGCGACCTGGAGGGGACGCTGGAGTGGAGCGCGTCCTGGTCGCAGCTGGCGTCGATGGCGCTCCCGTTCGCGGACCAGCCGCGGGACCAGTACTGGGGCGAGGACGAGTGGTTCGTGGTCACGCTGTTCGCCGGGTCGATCGCCTGCGCGCTGGCGGCGCTCTCCTTCCGGCGCTCGAGGCGGGTGTGGCCGTTCGCGGTGGGCGCGGTGGTGCTCGGGCTGCTGGCGCTGGGGAGGCATTTCCCGCCCGCGGCGTGGGTGCTGAGCGTTCCGCCGTTCTCCCTGTTCCGCTATCCGGCGAAGTACCTGGTGGGCGCGCTGTTCTGCCTGGCGATGCTGTCCGGGTTCGGGCTGGACCGGACGGTGGTGCTCCTCCGGCGGCGGCGGCCATCGTGGCGGGCCCCGGCGATCGCGCTGGCGGGGACGCTGCTGTGGCTGGTGATCGCGTTGCCGCTCAGCCGGGCCCCGGTGTTCCGGCCGGGCCTGAGCTCGGGCGTGTTCTGGGCGGCGCTGGCGGTGGGGCTCGCGGCGGCGCTGGCGCTGGGTCTGCCGCGGAGATGGCGGCGCGCGGCGGTGGCGGCCTGCGCGATGGTGGAGCTGGGCGCGTACCACCTGATGGCGGTGGGCACCGGGTGGATCGAGCCCGGAAAGCTGGAGCGGCCCTCGGTGCTGGGGGCGGAGATCCCGCGGCCATTCGAGGGGCGCGTGAGCGTCGACGCGTATCGGCCGGACGACCTCACTCCGAAGGCGCGGCCGCAGATGGAGCTGAGCCGGGACGCGCTGTGGGCGAACCGGTTTGTGGAGGAGGGATTCTCGGCGCCGGAGGGATACGGGGCGCCGGAGCCGAAGCGGATCGACGAGTTTCATCTATCCGAGCAGCGGGCGATCTTCGACCTGATGGGAGTGCAGTACTACGTGCGCCGCGGCCCGGCCCCGTTCCTGGACCTGGCGGAGGTGGGGGGTGGAGGTGAGCTGCCGTCGCTGTACCGGTCGGAGACCGCGTTCCCGCGCGCGTTCGTGGTCCACCGGGCGCGGCCGGTGTCGGACCCCGAGGTCCTCCGGCGGTTGCTCCTGCCGGGCCGGCTGGCGCAATCCGAGGCGATGCTGGCGGAGGGCGACGTCCTCAGCTCGACGGGGTGTGCCGGATCGAGGGCGCAGATCACCCGCGCCACGCACAATTCGATCGAGGTGGACGCAGTGGCGTGCCAGGACGCCTACCTCGTGGTGACGGATTCGTATTACCCGGGCTGGGTGGCGGAGGTCGACGGCCGCGAGGCAAAGGTGGTCCGGGCGGACTACGCGCTCCGGGCGGTGCCGCTCATCGCGGGCGTCCACCACGTGGTGCTCCGGTACCGGCCCACCAGCTTCGCCGTGGGGCTCGCGCTCTCCGTGGTGGCGTGGGGCGCGTTCGCGCTGGCGCTGTGGCGCACCCGGAGGCGTGCGGCGTGACCCCCGCGCGCCGGCGCTGGCTCATCACGATCGCGCTGCTCGTCGCGGGCATGGCCTTCGCCTACCGCCCCATCTTCCGGGGGGCCGTGATCGCCGGCCGCGACGCGTTCCGCCTCTTCATCCCCTACTCGGCGCTGATCCTCGAATCGCTCCGGCACGGAGAGCTCCCGCTCTGGAACCCGTACATGCGGCTCGGCCAGCCGATGGGCGCGGCGCTCATCTCGCAGGGCCTCTACCCGCTCGCCATCCTCACCGCGCTGGCGGGCGGACCGGTGGTGGGCGTCACGCTCCGCCAGCTCCTCCACGTGCTGATCGCCTGGTTCGGCGTCCAGCGACTCGGCCGCGAGCTCAGGCAATCCCACCTCGCCTCGTCCATCGCCGCCACCGCCTTCGCGCTCTCGCCCATGCTCACCGACCTCGGCGGGCACCAGAACGTCGTCGACGCCGCCGCCTGGACGGGCTGGATGGCGCTGGGGTGGCTCCGGCTCACCACCCGCCCCGGCCCGCGCGAGGCCGCCACCGCCGCCGCCTTCACCGCGCTCTCCTTCCTGGCCGGCTCGCCGGAGACGCTCCTCTGGCAGCTCCCGCTCTGCGCGGCGCTGGTGGCGGCGCACCGTCCCCGCCGCCGCGCGGCGCCCTTCCTCGCGCTCGCCGCCGCCTGGGCGCTGGCGCTCAGCGCCTACCTGCTGCTCCCCGCCGCCGAGTTCCTCTCCACCTCCACGCGCGGCGGCGGCCGCACGGACCAGCTGGACTGGTCCACCGCCCCGGCCCAGCTCCTCGCCCTCGTCTGGCCGTTCGCGGACACGCCGCGCGGCGCGTACTGGGACGGCCCGGACCAGTGGTGGCTGCTGACGGAGTTTCTGGGCACCACCGTGGGAGCGCTCGCGTTCGCCTCCCTCCGCCGCTCGCGCCGGGTGCTGCCCTTCGCCCTCTGCGCCGCGCTCCTCGCGTTCGTCGCCCTCGGCTCCAGCTTCGCCCCCTCCGCCGCCCTCTGGCGCGTCCCACCCCTGGAGCTGTTCCGGTTCCCCGCCAAGTTCCTGGTCGGGATCGCGTTCTGCGTCGCCGTGCTGGCCGGGGCCGGCCTCGATCGAACCGTGACGCTCTTCCGCCGGGTCCGCCGGCGCGTCCGCGCCCACGCGATCTCCGCCCTCTCCGCCATCGCGCTCTTCCTGCTAGCGGGAGCGCTGGCGACCGCCGGGGTCCTGCGACAGGGTGTGGCGGCCGGCGCGCCGTGGGTGTGGGCGTGGTCGATGGTGGGTGTCGCGGTGCTGCTCTGGGTCCCACGGCGCTGGCGGCGGCCCGGGCTGGCGGGCGTGGTGCTGGCGGAGCTGGCGATGTTCCACGCGTTCCAGGTCGGCTTCGGATGGTGGGTCCCGGACCGGATGAATCAACCATCCATGCTGGCGGCGCTGCTCCCACCCACGTTCCAGGGCCGCGTGAGCCTCCCGGTGACGGACGACCTGGTCCGGGCGGACGAGCTGGACACGCTCGACCGCAGCCGGGACGCCCTGGTGCCCAACCGCCACCTCGAGGAGCGGATCCACGCGCTGGAGGGCTACGGCGCGATCGAACCGGCCCGCTCCGACGAGTTCCACCTGCGCGGCGACCGGAGCATCTTCGACCTCGCCGGCGTCGAGTACTACGTGCGCCGGAAGGGCCCTCCCTACCCCGACCTCCAGGAGGTCGCGCGCCCGGATCGCCTCCCCGCGCTCTACCGCTCGAAGACCTCCGCGCCGCGAGCGTTCGTGGTCCAGCGCGCGGAGGTGGTACCGGACCAGGAGGCGCTGCGCCGGGTGCTCCAGCCCGGCCAGCGCTGGCGGCGCGAGGCGTTCCTGGCCGACGGCGAGCCGATCCTCAGCCCCCTCTGCGAGGGCTCCGAGACACACATCGCTTCCGAAACGACCGCCACACTGGAAATCGAGGTGGCCGCGTGCGGAGACGGCTACCTGGTGATCTCCAACTCGCACTACCCCGGCTGGACGGCGGAGATCGACGGCCGCGACGCGCCCATCCACCGCGCCGACTACGCGCTCCAGGCGGTCCGCATCTCCGCCGGCCAGCACCGCGTCGTGCTCCGGTACCGGCCGCGCAGCTTCCAGGTCGGTGCGGCCATCTCCCTCCTCGCGCTGCTGGGAGTGGTGGTCGCCCTCTTCGCCGCACGGCGTCTAGACGGCGCGCGAAAAAGCGCGTAATACGCGCCCCCTTCTTGCCGACCCCCCGGAGGTCTTCCGTGAGAATCATCCGCGCACTTCCTGCGCTGTTCGCCGCCGTCCTCTTCTCCTGCATCTCTCCGCCTGAAGACACCACTTCTCCCGACACCACCGGCCAGGAGGTGGGTGAGCTCCGCCAGGACAACGCGGGGATCTCGGCCACCATCTCCGCCGCGCGCGCGACGTTCGCCGCGACGGATCCGGTCTCGGTGACCCTCACCATCACCAACAGCGGCCGCAGCACCCTCCAGATGCTGCGCTGGCAGGGCCCGTCCGCCCAGTTGGAGGAGCCGCTCTTCGCCGTCTCGCGCGAGGGCAAGGCGATCCAGTACCTCGGCGCGCACTACAAGCGCCCGCCCCCGACCGAGGAGGACCTGCTGTCCATCTCCCCCGGGCAGTCGGCGAGCCAGGAGATCTCGCTCTCCAACCTGTACGACTTCTCCACCACCGGCTCGTACTCCATCCGCTACGAGATGAAGGTGTCGGTGAGCACCGGCGGCGCCCAGAAGAGCGGGACGCTCCGCTCGAACGAGCTGACCTTCCAGATCCAGGGCCGCGCGAACCTCCCGCTCGAGCCGGCGCCGGACGACGTCACCACCCAGGGGATCACTGGCTACAACCGGTGTGATGCCACCCAGCAGTCGCTGCTGGTCCAGGCCACCAGCCAGGCCACCACCTACGCGACCGGCGCGCTCAACTACCTGAACGGCCCGAGCAGCGCGACGCCTCGCTACACCACCTGGTTCGGCACCTACTCGGCCGGCAACTGGTCCCAGGTGAGGAACCAGTTCGCATCCATCCAGGACGCGTTCGTGACCAAGGGCATCTTCTACGACTGCAAGTGCAAGCAGAACTACTACGCCTACGTGTACCCGACCCAGCCCTACAACATCTACCTGTGCAAGGTCTTCTGGCAGGCGCCGATGAGCGGCACCGACTCCAAGGGCGGCACGCTGGTCCACGAGATGAGCCACTTCAACGTGACCGCGGGCACTGACGACTGGGCCTACGGGCAGAGCGCGGCCAAGAGCCTGGCGATCAGCAACCCGACGAACGCGCGCAACAACGCGGACAGCCACGAGTACTTCGCCGAGAACACCCCGTTCCAGAACTAGAGCGAACGAATCTGCGATAGACGGCGCGGCTCAGGGGTTCCTGGGCCGCGCCGTTTGCGTCTGGGCCTTCACGACCGGCTGGCGGAGGTGGCGGGGCGCAGCGGCGGCGGTCCCTTCAGCGGCTCCCGGGTCCGCACCAGCTTCACCCCCCCGTAGGCCACGATGAGGATGCACCCGTACTGGGCGGGGGTGAGCCCCAGGTAGCGCGCGTCGACGTAGGGCAGGTCCGTGGCGCGGAGCGTGTCGAAGAAGAACCGCATTGGCCCGTACATCAGCGCCATCACCGCCATCAGCCGGTGGCGGAGGATCCCGTTGCGCCGCATCCAGTACAGCACCCCGGCGATCGCGAACAGCCAGAGCGAGTCATAGAGGCCCAGGTCGTGCCGCGGGCCGCCCCAGTACGCAGCCGGGAAGCTCACCGCGAACGGGAATTCGGTGCGCACGCCCGGGTGGTCGTGCACCAGGAAGCAGCCGATCCTCGCGATGGCCCAGCCCGGCGCCATGCCCACCGCCAGCGCATCCGCGTAGCGGTCGAAGGGGATCTTCTTCATCCCGAAGTACACCCACGCCACGATCAGCCCGCCGACGACCCCTCCCGACGAGGACAGCCCGTCCCAGAACTTCAGGATCTGCAGCGCCCCTTTCTGCTGGAGCTCCTCCGGGTGGTAGAGGAACAGGTGCACCAGGTGGGCGGCCGCCACGCCGCCGATCACGCCCCAGAAGGCGAAGTCCGCCATCGGCGTCGGCTCCAGCCCCTCGCGCTCCGCTTGCCGGTAGTTGATGCGCGCCGCGATGTAGATCCCGATCGCGACGAAGACGCCGAAGATCTCGAGCGTGAACGGCCCGAGCTTGTAGCTGGGGAAATGGATGTAGGGAATCATCGAGGGCGCGCGACTCTACGTCGCCGCGCGCGCCTCCACCACAACGGCACCGGGAGCTGCGAGCCCCCTCAGTACGCGTTGTTGGTGCCGAAGTTCGACAGGTTCTTCTTCAGGGTGGACTGCTGGGCGGACTGGCCCTGGTTGGAGACGGTGTCGTTGCCGGCCAGCGCCTGCGCGGAGGCGGCGAACAGCTGGCGGACGTTGTCGCCGAACAGGGTGATCACGCCGATGGCCGCGATCGCGATCAGCGCAACGATGATGATGTATTCGGTCATGCCCTGGCCGCGGGCCTTGCGGCGGCTGAGGATCTTGCGGGCCTTGGTCGTCATGTGGGGCGCTCCGGAACGCGGGAGTACGTCTGGGGTCGGAGCGGACAGTGCCGGACGCTCGCCCGGTCCACTATCCGTCAATGGGAGGATGGCCCGGTAACCGCCTCTTTCCAAGAACTTGGACCCACACAACCGCCGTCCGGCAGGGCCTGGCACAGGCTCCCGAGCGCCTCCGCCACCCTCCCGTCCCCGGGGCTCCGCTCCATCGCCTCCCCCGCGGCCCGCAGGGCCAGGTCCACCGGCGCCCCCTCCGGCAGCACCACCGAGCGCCGGTTCCAGACCATCTGCGCGGCGGCCCGGACGTAGGCGGCGACCAGCTCCGGTGAGCGCTCGCCGCGCTCGACCAGCGGCGCGCAGGCCTCCAGCGCGGCCGTGACGTCGCGCTGCGCGAGCGCCGCCCGCGAGACCGCCGCGCTCGCCTCCACCGAGCCCGGCGCGGCCCCGCGCCACGCCTCCGCCACCGACCTCACCCACGGGTCGTCCGGCGCGTGGTAGCGCGACGCGTTCCGGTAGAGGCCCTCCAGCTCCGGGCCGGTCGGTGAACGTCCTCCCAGGTACGACGCCAGCCAGAGGCGCCCGCCGCCGCCGGGAGCGCGGCGCTCGTCGCGCACCGGGACGAAGTCGCGGCGGAGGAAGAAGGCCACCGGGGAGGCGTACTCCAGCAGGTTGAGGTCGTCCGTGTTCAGCGGCCCGGCGCCGGCCAGCTCGCGCTGGGCCTCGTCCGAGTGCACCTGCTTGCCCAGCAGGGTGAACGGGTCGCGGATGGCGATACGCTCCAGGTCGGCCCGCGCCTCCGGCCGCGCCATCCGCTCCGCCAGCGCCGCGAAGTCCGGCCGCAGCGGGGCGCGGCTGGCGACCATCACCAGGTCCTGCGGACCGACCCAGGTGGTGGCGTGCGGGAAGGTCTCGCGCATCGTCCGCATCACCAGGCGGATCAGCGGCTCGTCGCTCTCGTAGGTGTGGATCCACTGCACCAGCACGCCGTCGGGCGCGAGGTTCGCCGACACCGCGTGGAAGAACTCGCGGGTGAAGAGGCCGGAGACGCCCGACACCCACGGGTTGGACGGCACGCTCACCACCAGGTCGTACGGCTGCGCGCGCGCGCCGGCGAGGAACGTCTTCGCGTCGTCCACGTGCACGCGCGTGCGCGGATCGTCCAGCGCGCCCCGGTTGTCCTCGCCGAACAGCCGCGCCGCCTCCAGCACCGCGGGCGAGATCTCCACCATGTCCAGCGACCGCACCGGGTGCGCGAGCACCGAGCCGGCGGTGATCGCCGCGCCCGCGCCGATGACGAGCGCCCGCTCCACCTCGCGCGGATGGAGCAGCACGCCCAGGTGGCCGGCCAGCACCTGCGTCTCCGCGTCCGAGCCGTTGCTGGCGTCCACCTTCCCGTTGATCTTCATCATCCGGTGCGGCGGCTCGCCGGGCGCGGGCGGCGGCCCCCGGGCGACCAGCACGGTGGCGAAGGTGTCGTCCGCGCGGAACCGCACCTCCGAGCCGCGCTCCACCATCGCCCGGTAGGCGGCGAAGCTCTCCGGCGGCGGGCCGCGCATCCGCAGGGTGGAGCCGTTCGCCAGCAGCGTCCCCCAGCCCCCGCCGGACAGCCCCACCAGCACCAGCGCGATCCCCGGCACCGCGGCCACCCACGCCAGGCGGCGCCCCCGGTCCGCCCGGAGCGCCAGCACCGCCGCGGCGGCGTTGCAGACCACCCCCAGCCCGAAGCACCGCTCCAGGCCGATGGCCGGCAGCAGCACCAGCCCCCCGAGCAGCGCCCCGGCGATCGACCCCGCGGTGTTCCACAGGTAGGTGGTGCCCAGCTGCCGGCCGATCCGCTCCAGCCGCCGCCCCGCCACCTGCGCCGCCGCCGGGAACGACGCCCCCAGGAAGAACGCCGGCACCACCAGCACCAGCAGGCAGCAGCCGAAGGTCAGCGCCTGGTACCACGGCCACGTCTCCGGCGAGCGCACCAGCCCGGCCTGCGCCCGGTAGAACCAGTACGGCAGCCGCACCGCGATGGGCCCGGCCGCGCACGCCGAGACGGCCAGCCCGGCCTGCACCCACGCGAACGCGCGCAGCGGCGGGACGCTCCACCTCCGGGTGGCCAGCCAGAAGCTCCCCAGCGCGATGCCGAGGATGAACGCGGTGAGGATGAGCGTGAACGCGTAGGCGGAGGCGCCGAGGACGATGGAGAGGACGCGGATCCACCCCAGCTCGTAGAGCATGGCGGTGAAGCCGGAGAGCGCCGCGCCCACCAGCGCCGCCGCCACCACCGCGCGGTCCTCCGGCTCCGGCCCGCCGGGAGCTTGTGCTTGCTCGGACCCGGACGGCGAGCCAGGGCCGGTGCCCGGGCCCCACCGCCGCCCCAGCACCATCGCCGCCGCGCCGAGCACCGCGTTCGCGCCCGCCGCCACCCACCCGGCGCGCAGCAGCCCGACCGCCGGCACCAGCCCCACCCCGGCCACGAACGCGCCCGCCGCGGCGCCGAGCGAGTTCACCGCGTACAGCCGCGCCAGCTCGCGCCGCGCCGAGGCGAGGTCGGCCGCGAAGTGCCTCACCATGGCGGGGAGCGTCCCGCCCATCAGGAGCGCCGGCGGGAGCAGCGCCACGCTGCAGACCGCCACCCGCGCCAGCACCTTCGCCCCGTGACCGAGCGACGGCGCCGCCCCCGCGTACACGGACCCCAGCGCGCCCAGCACCGCCGGGAAGCAGAGCGCGTACGCCGCCGTGGCCAGCTCCAGCGCGCCGTACAGCGCCAGCGGCCGCCGCACCCGGTCCGCCACCCCGCCGAACGCCCGGGCCCCCAGGGCCAGCCCTCCCATGAACGTGGCCAGGACCACGGCGTGGGCCTCGCCGCTGTTCCCCAGGAGGTTCCCCAGGTGCCTGGACCACACCAGCTCGTAGGTGAGCCCGGTTGCGCCAGAAACGAACAGAAAGCCGGAGATCAGACGGTTCGGTCCGCCGCGCATGGGACAAAGCTGGACCTTA
>Ga0209382_10002608_pt1 | contig 25853 bp, 18 predicted proteins | sample SoiMetdeltSBSDD5_FD_187599 | JGI IMG/M metagenome (GOLD analysis project Ga0209382, IMG submission 187599) | Bulk soil microbial communities from a Populus tree surrounding site in Tennessee, USA - Soil MetaG P. deltoides SBSDD5 (SPAdes) (version 2) | ecosystem: Environmental > Terrestrial >... | reverse complement strand
GCCGCCGACCCCGATCGCGCGGGGCCGGGAGACCGGCCGCTGCTCGTCCTCGCCGCCGAAGCCGGAGAGGCGGAGGTCGTGGACGCCCTCCTGGCCGCGGGCGCCAGCCCGGGCGCCGCCGCCGCCGACGGCGACACCGCGCTGATCGCGGCCGCGCGCTGGGGCCACCGCGCGGTCGTGGCGCGCCTTCTGGCCGCGGGGGCGGACACGGAGGCGCGCAACGCGGAGAAGATGACCGCGCTGATGGCGGCGGCCGGCCGCGGCGACCTGGAAAGCGTGCGGCTGCTGGTGGCAGCGGGGGCGGACCCCGAGGCGCGGGTGCGTGGCCGCTCCGCGCGCGGGTATGCGTTCGGCCTGCACAAGAAGGCGATCCGCGAGCTCCTGGAGGAAGCGGCCGCGCGGCGGGCGGGACGGTGACGCTGGACCGCACGGACAAGGCCGCGCTGGCGCGGCTGATGGAGGAGGGACGCGTGAGCTGGGCCGATCTGGCGCGCGTCCTGCGGCTCTCGCCGGCGGCGGCGGCGCAGCGGGTGCGCCGGCTCGAGAAGGCGGGTGTGATCCGGGGTTACGCGGCGCTCGTGGACCCGGAGGCGCTCGGCCGCCCGCTCACCGCGTTCGTCGGCGTCGTGTTGGCCGGGCACGGCGCGCGCCGCCGTTTCCTGGCGCGCGTGCGGGCGGCGGGAGCCGTCCAGGAATGCCATCACGTGACGGGTGAGTTCGACTACCTGCTGAAGGTCCGCTGCGCGGGGACGAAGGACCTGGAGCGCCTCATCAACGACACGTTCAAGGACGACGCGGGCGTGGCTTCGAGCCGCACCGTGATCGTCCTCTCCACGACCAAGGAGACGCACCGGCTCCCCGTGCCTTAGCCGCGGTCTTCCGCTACCATCGCGGGTCATGTCCCCTCTGCCCGCGCTCCTCATCCTGGCCGCCGCCGTCGCCACACCCGACGCGGAGATCCGCGCCGCCGCCGAGAGCCTGACCCCCGCCCTCGTCGAGACCCGCCGCGACATCCATCGCCACCCCGAGCTCGGCAACCGCGAGGTGCGCACGGGCACGCTCGTGGCCGAGCGCCTGCGCGCGCTCGGGATCGAGGTCCGCCATCCCGTGGCCCGGACGGGCGTGGTGGGGATCCTGAAAGGCGGCCGCCCCGGCCCCGTGGTGGCGGTCCGCGCCGATCTCGACGCCCTCCCCATCCAGGAGCGCAACGACGTCCCCTACAAGAGCGAGAACCCGGGCGTGAAGCACGCCTGCGGCCACGACGCGCACACCACGATCGTGCTGGGAACGGCCGAGGTCCTCTCCAAGCTGAGGGACCGGCTGCCGGGCACGGTCGTGTTCCTGTTCCAGCCCGCGGAGGAGGGGCCCCCCGAAGGCGAGGAGGGCGGCGCCGCGCTCATGATCAAGGAGGGAGCGCTCGACTCCCCGAAGGTCCAGGCCGTGTTCGGCCTCCACATGGATCCCACGCTCCCCGTCGGCGAGGTGGGCTGGGCGGCGGGGCCGATCTTCGCCTCCTCCGACCAATTCGTCATCGAGATCCAGGGCAAGAAGACGCACGGGGCCTATCCCCACACCGGCCTCGACCCGGTGCCGGTGGCGGCGGAGATGGTCCAGGCGCTGCAGCTCGTGGTCTCGCGGCAGATCGACGCCCAGCGTCCGAAGGTGCTCACCATCGGGTCCATCCACGGCGGGAACCGGTTCAATATCATCGCGGACCAGGTCACGCTGGAAGGCACGATCCGCACTCTCGACGCCGCCGTCCGGCGTGACATGAAGGAGCGCATCCAGCGCACGGTCACGGGCGTGGCCACGACGAACGGCCTCACCGCCGCCCTGCGCTGGGTGGGGGAGGGGAACCTCGCCACCATGAACGACGTCGCCCTCACCCGTGCGTCCGTGCCCAGCCTGCAGCGGGTCTACGGCGCGGCCCAGACCAGGGAGGTCGCGCCGCAGATGGGGGCGGAGGACTTCGCGGCCCTGGCCGACCGCGTCCCCGGCCTTTATATAAAGATGGGGGTTCGCAACGAGGCCAAGGGGATCACGGCCATGATCCACACCGAGGACTTCGACATCGACGAGGGCGTGCTCCCGCTGGGGGTGAAGGCGATGAGCACGCTCGTCTGGGACTACCTGGCTCGCGCGCGGTAGGGCGCCACGCGCATCCGTCCTTCCGGCGGCGGCAGCCTGGCCCTCGCCCTTCTCTGCCTCGGAGGGGTGGCGGTCGATGGGCCGCGGCTGCGTTTGCGGGACGTGGCCCGGGAGGCCGGTCTCGACTTCGTCCTCCAGAACAGCCCCTCGCCGCGCAAGCACCTCATCGAGACGATGCCGGGCGGCGTCGCCGTCTTCGACTACGACGGGGACGGCCGTCTCGACGTCTTCTTCACGAACGGCGCCGCCATCCCCAGCCTCGAGAAGGATGACCCGAAGTATTCGAACCGACTCTTCCGGAACGAGGGCGCGATGAAGTTCCGCGACGTCACCGACACGGCGGGCGTGCGCGGCGCCGGCTATTCCATGGGCGTGGCCGCCGCGGACTACGACAACGACGGCGACGAGGATCTCTTCGTCGCGGGCGTGCATCGCCAGACGCTCTACCGCAACACGGGCGGCCGCTTCGAGGACGTGACCGCCGCCGCGGGCGTGGGGAGCGCGCAGTGGGCGGTCGGGGGTGGGTGGTTCGACTACGACAACGACGGCCGGCTCGACCTGCTGGTGGTCAACTACACGGTGTGGACGGCGGCCTTCGACCGCTTCTGCGGGGACTCCGCGCGCGGCATCCGTGTCTACTGCCATCCGAAGTGGTTTGCGCCCGTGCCCCTGAGCCTGTATCGCAACCGGGGCGACGGCACCTTCGAGGACGCCACCGTCAAGTCGGGCCTCGCCGGCTACAAGGGACGCGGCATGGGCATCGCGTTCGCGGACTACGACCAGGACGGCTACCTGGACGTCTACGTCGCGAACGACAAGCTGCCGAGCTTCCTCCTGCACAACGGCAAGGACGGCACCTTCGAGGAGGCGGCGCTGCTGGCCGGGGTGTCCCTGCCCGAGCACGGCCAGGAGGTGTCCGCCATGGGCGTGGACTTCCGCGACTACGACAACGACGGCCGACCCGACGTCCACGTCACCGCCCTCGCGGGGGAAAGCTTCCCCTTGTACCGGAACACGGGGAATGGTCTCTTCCAGGACGTGACCTATCGCAGCCTGCTCAGCCGGCTGGTGGCCGCGCGCAGCGGTTGGGGGAACGGCCTCTTCGACTTCGACAACGACGGCTGGAAGGACATCTTCACCGCCAACGCGCACGTGAACGACGCGATCGAGAAGTTCCAGAGCGATTCCTACCGGCAGGCCAACAGCGCGCTGCGCAGCCTCGGTAATGGCACCTTCGCCGATGCCTCCCGGGACTCGGGGCTGGACGGAGGGCCGGCTCGTGCCCATCGCGGGGCCGCCTTCGGCGACCTCGACCAGGACGGCCGCGTGGACGTCGTGGTGACCGCGCTGGGCGAGCCGGCCGAGCTCTGGCACAACGAGACGACCGACGCCGGGCACTGGCTCGACGTCCGGCTGGTCGGGACGAAGAGCAACCGCGACGGCATCGGCGCGGTCGTGAAGATCACGGCCCGCGGCGATCCGCGCTGGCGGGAGCAGTTCAACACCATGACGACGGCGGTCGGCTATGCGTCGTCGAGCGGCGGACCCGTCCACTTCGGCACCGGCGCCGCGAGCGTGGTCGACACGGTGGAGGTCCGCTGGCCCAGCGGCATCGTCCAGATCCTGCGGGACGTCCCCGCCGGCCAGGTCCTGACCGTCCGCGAGAGTCCATGACGCGGGAGGCGTCCATGCACTTCAAGCAGTTCTACCTGGGTTGCCTGGCCCATGCCTCGTACCTCATCGGCTCCGAGGGTGAAGCGGCGGTGATCGATCCGCGCCGGGATGTCGACGAGTACATCGACGAGGCCCGCGCTCAGGGCTTCGCCATCAAGTACGTGGTGGAGACCCACCTCCACGCGGACTTCGTGAGCGGACACCGCGAGCTGGCCGAGCGCACCGGAGCGGAGATCGTCTTCGGGCACCGGTCGGGAGCGGCCTTCCCGCACCGCTCGGTCCGGGAGGGAGACGAGATCCGCGTGGGACGCGTCGTCTTGCGCGTCCTGGAGACGCCCGGGCACACTCCGGAGGGGATCTCGCTGCTGGTCTTCGAGGGCGACGAGACGAGCCCGCGGATGGTCCTGACGGGAGACACCCTCTTCATCGGCGACGTGGGGCGGCCGGACCTCGTCGGGTCGAAGGGCTTCACGGCGGAGCAGATGGCCTCCCTGCTCTTCGATTCGGTCCAGGGCAAGCTGATGAAGCTCGGGGACGACGTCCTCGTGTACCCGGCCCACGGCGCCGGATCGCTCTGCGGGCGCAGCATGTCGAAGGAGACGTTCTCCACCATGGGCGAGCAGCGGCGGTCGAACCATGCGCTGCAGCCGATGTCGCGCGACGAGTTCGTGCGGATGGCGACGAGCGAGCTGCCGGAGGTGCCCGCCTATTTCGCGCGGGACGTGGAGATGAACCGGACGGGGGCGGCCGCCGTCGTGGAGGACGCGTTGCCCGCGGCCCTGTCGCCGGCCGAGGTGGACGCGCGGGCCCGCGCGGGCGCCACCATCCTCGACGTGCGGTCGGCGGCGGCGTTCGGGACCGCGCACGTTCCCGGATCGCTTCACGTCGGCCTGGGTGGCCAGTTCGCTTCCTGGTCCGGCACCCTCCTGCCCGCGGACCGCGGGGTCGTCCTGGTCGCGGAGGGGGAGCCGGAAGTCGAGGAGGCCCGTTTGCGCCTCGCCCGCGTGGGCATCGAGAAGGTGGAAGGCTTCCTGGCCGGTGGCATCGCGGCGTGGCAGCGTGCGGGGCTCCCCCTGGCCGCGCTCCCGCACGTCACCGTCGCGGACCTCCACGAGCGCCTTCCGCACGAGCCTGGCCTTCAGATTCTCGACGTGCGCCGGCCGGCGGAGTACGCGGCCGGCCACCTGCCGGGTGCGGTCAACGTGCCGCTCGACCGGCTGGTCGCGGAAGGCGTGCCCCTCGAATCGTCGCGGCCCATCGCCGTCGTCTGTGCCAGCGGCTACCGTTCGTCCGCGGCGGCGAGCGTGCTCCAACGGCGCGGGCTGCCCCACCTGCTCAACGTCGTGGGGGGGACGTCGGCCTGGGTGCAGGCGGGGTACGAGGTCGAGCGCTGAAATGAAAACGGGCCGGAGCGCATTGGCGCCCCGGCCCGTGTCTACGAACGACTGGACCGAACTAGAACTCCAGACGCAGGCCGACCCGCACCTGGCGCTCCAACGTTCCCGTCCCCCAGATCGTGTTGACCTGGTGGGCGGCGCCCGGCTGGAAGGTCAGGAACTGCGGGCTGGTGAAGGTCGTGTTGGGGCGGCCCCAGTTCGTGTGGTTGAAGATGTTCTGCGCCTCGATGCGGAGCTCGGGCCGGAAGCGGCCCATGGGGAACGAGCGGAAGAGCGACATGTCCACGTTCCAGACGGACGGGGTGCGGAACTGGTTGCGCCGGCTGGTGCCGAAACCGTCGTGGTCGAGGCCCGTCGGCTGCGAGAAGAGCGACTTGTCGTACCACGGCTCCGTCGCCGAGCCGGGAACGCCCGTCGGCTTGGGATCGCCCTGCACGTTGATCAGGATCTGGTCGGCCGATCCGCAGCCCTGGCAGTTCAGGGCGTTGTTGACGCCGCGGATCATGAAAGGCGTGCCCGAATACCAGGCGCCGACGCCGTTGATCTGCCAGTTCTTGATGATCTGGGCCAGCGGGTTGCTCGAGTTCTTCGCGAACGGCAGCTCGTAGACCCAGCCCATCTGGAAGACGTGGGTGCGGTCGTAGCCGGCCAGCGCGAAGTTGTCGTCGTACTTGAGCGGGTGGTTCCAGGTGAGTCCGACCCAGCCGTCTTCGTCCGCCATGTTCTTGGTCTGGCTCAACGTGTACGCGCCCTTCAGGAGCAGGCCGTTGCGGAACGGACGGTTGACCGCGACCTGGAGGCCCTTGTAGCGCGTCTTGGTGCGCGACGCCCAGTCGAGCACGTCGGTGGTGCCGGCGACGTTGAAGAACTTCCGCGCCGCCTGGCCGCCGCCGGGCTCGCCGTAGTTGATGTTGAGGTCGGCATACCCGCCATCCGTGCGCGTGTGGACGAGGGCGACCTCGAGCGAGACGTCCCCGGGCAGCCGGTGCTCGACGGCCAGGTTCATCTGCTGGATGCGCCCGCGGTCGACGTCGCTGGGGTTGGGCGAGCGCATGAACGTGTTGGCGGGGAGCTTCACGCGTCCGGAGCTGAGGTCCGGCACGGGAACGGCGGGGATGCCGGCGCTGATCGGGAAGGCCGAGAACTGCTCGGCCGTCTGGTTGAAGAAGATGTCGTAGGGGAACGATCCGCGCATGGGACGTGACCAGGGCAGCGGGTTGTAGGTGATCCCGTAGCCGGCGCGGACCACGGTGTTGTCGGTCGCACGGTACATCGCGCCCAGGCGGGGGGCGAAGTAGACCGACTTCACCTTGATGCCCACATCCTCCGGCACGTCGCCGCGGCCGCCGAGGAGAACGGTGTAGGTGGCGGGGTCGAGACGCTCGATCCCGCTGTCGCGCCGCGTCATGAGCGGGTAACGCTCGAGACGGAGGCCCAGGTTGAGGGTGAGCTTGTCGGTCGCGTTCCAGTGGTCGGCGAGGAAGATGGCGTGCTGCCACTCCCGACCGGTCATCTCGATCTCCTGGACGTCCTTCTGACGGATGTCGGGCAATCCGAGCGTGAAGGCGGCCAGCTCGTTGTAGATGGTCGCGTTGTAGCCGGGGGCGCCCGTGATGTTGCCGGTGAAGCGGAAGCCGCCGCGCACGCCGCCGAAGCTGCCGAACTCGGCCTGGAAGTGGTTGAGCTCGTGTTTGACGATGTCGATGCCGCCGCGGACCTGGTGACGGCCCTTCACCCAGGTCAGGGCCTGGGTGAACGTGTAGCTGCGCTCATGCCGGAAGAGCGGCATCCAGTTCGGGGTGGTGCCGAGATCGTAGGCGTTGATCTGCCCGGCGAAGGGGTCGGCGTTGATGTTGAACGCGGGCATGCCGCTCGAGCGCGAGTTCCCGTTGGTGCCCGGGATGCCGAAGAAGTCGAGTCCGAGGTTCGTGCCGTAGTCCGGACCCGTCACCGACTGGTCCTGGCGGTTGAGGCCGATGCTGCCGTCGAGCACGAGGCTCGGGCTGAGCGTCCAGGTGTGGCCGAGGACGCCGACGTAGATCTTCGTGTTGCCGAGGCTTCCTTCGTCGAAGCCGAGGCTGAAGTTGTCGACGACGTTGGCGCGCAGCATGCTGAACTTGGCCCAGATGTTGTGGGAGGCCGAGCGCTGGAAGGTCAGCTTGGAGTCGAAGTTGTCGCGGTCGTTCTTGACCGTGCGCTCCTGCACGAAGTCGTCGGCGATCCCGTTGCGGTTCAGGTCGCCCGCGTTGGGCAAGGGGTAATACGTCAGCGCCTTCTGCCAGGCCGGGCTGATGAGGTTGCCCGGGATCACGTTGTTAGGGAACGGCGTGCGGCCGACGCCGCCCGCGGCGCCCGTGAACGGGTTGTAGAGGACGAAGCCGGGGTTCGCGGGGGCGACCTCGCTGAAGTCTCCTCCCCGCATCTTCGCGGAGGGGACGCTGTAGTTGACGTTGGTCCCGCGCCGCGCCGAGTAGCGCTCCCAGCCGCCGAAGAAGAACAGCTTGTTGTGCACGATGGGGCCGCCGAGGGTCCCGCCGTAGATGCTGGTGGACTGAGGCGCCTTGGGCAGGCCGTTCGCGTTGTTGTTGAAGGTGTTGGCGTTGAACTCGTCCTGGTTGCGCAGGAAGAAGCCCGAGCCGTGGAACTGGTTCGTGCCCGACTTGGTGAGCACGGTGACGGCGGCGCCGCCGGCCATGCCCTGGTCGGCGTCGAAGTTGTTGGTCGAGATGTTGACGGTCTCGATCGTCTCCGCCGACTGGACGTAGCCGACGTGGTGGGGCAGCCAGACGTTGACGGAGACGGCGCCGTCCACGCGGAAGGCGTTGACGTTGCGCGCCACGCCGTTGATGCTCGTGCTCAGCGCGCGGCCGGGCGTGTCGATCTCGGCGTTCTGGAGCTGGGCCGGAGTGGCGCCGGGCACCAGGTTCAGCAGGGCCTGGTAGTTGCGGAACTGGTTCAGCGGAAGGTTCGTGACCTCCTTGGCCGAGAGCTCGGTGTGGAGGTCGGCCTTCTCCGTCTGGAGGATCGTGGTCTCGGCGGTGACCGTGACCGCCTCCGAGACCGTGCCCACCTCCAGCTTGAGGTCCTGCCGCACGGGGTTGTTGGCCGTCGCGCGGATGCCCGTCCGCTTCAGCTCACGGAAGCCCGTCATGCTGATGGCCAGGTCGTAGGTGCCGGGCTGCAGGTTGCGGAACGCGTAATTGCCGTCGCCGTCCGTCACGGCATCGACCTTGTGGCCCGTACCCGTGTTGGTCGCGGTCACGCTGACCCCGGGAACGGGGGCGCCGGACTGGTCGTTGACCGTGCCGACGATGGAGCCGTACAGCGTTTGTGCGGAGGCGGGAGGTGTGGCGATGAGGGCGGCGAACATGACGATTGCCGCGACCACCGCTGCCTTCCGCGAGGTGCGAATGAGTTCGGTCATTACGGAGATCTCCTTTCTGACCTGGTGAAGGACGCGCGTCTGGGCCAGGGCGTCGGTTCGGGGCGAGGACCGGAGCCGGCGATGGCCCATGGAAACCGGGAAGGCCATGCCCGCGTATTTGGCGCGGGCTGGACCCGCATCCCTACTTCGCGGTGGGCAGTTGGAGTTGCCGCAAGCGCTTCGGCAGTTCAAGGCTTATTGGATTCCCGGTTCTCGGGAAGCTACGCCTGCTCTCCCGCGATGTCAAACGGGCCAGCGGTTTGGAACGTGGCACAGAGGACTGCGCGTTGGCGTTGAAAGCGCTCCCATGTTACCTTCGTTGTTTGGGTTACCGCCGTGGGAGAGCCACTGGGTTCGGGGGTCCTTCATGAGGCATGGGTGGGTCGTCGCCGGGCTGGTCGTGGCGTTGTCAGCGCCTAGTATTGCGGTCGAGGCGAAGGATCGTGATCGCCGGAAGGTCGATGCGGAAGTCCGCGACGTCCTGTCCGTGATCGGCCCCCTCATGGAGGCCCTCGGAGGCACGGAAGCCCGGACTCAGGAGGCGCCGCGGCTCCTGGCGGAGGCGCTGCGGAGCGGCAACACCGACACCGCGGCCTGGGCCTCGATCGTGCGCTGGGTCCTGTTCGAGAAGGAAGAGAAGGTGGCGGCCGGGCTCACAGAGGCCTTGCGCGCGGTGCCCGCTCCGACGAGCGGGCCTGACGCCGAGCGCTGGAACCGCACGGCGGAAGTGGTCATCGGCGCCTTCGCCGGCGTCCTCCGCGACGCGCAGACCCACACGCGGCGCGACGGCGAGGCGATCGTCAACGACCTGGTGGTGGCGGCGGCGCCCGCGGTGATGGCCGCCCTCAGCGAGGCCGATCCCGCTGCCCTCGACAAGGCGCGCGCCGCGATCGCGGGCTTCGCGCCGGGGACGAAGGAGATGGTCGGCCCCCTCGCGCGCGGCCTGCACCATGCGGACGGGTCGGTGCGAGCGGGCGCGGCCACCGCGCTGGGCGCACTCGGATCGTCCGCACGGGACGCGGTGCCGGAGCTCCGCGCCGCCCTCGACGACCCCGAGGCGAGCGTGCGCGAAGCGGCGGCGGCGGCGCTCAAGCGCATCCAGCCCGAGTAGGCGCCGACTATCGCGGACTATCGCCGCGGCCGAAGCCTCCAACCTCTCGCCGTGTGACACCATCGAGGAGTGGACGACATCGAGCGGCGTGACTCCCCCTGGCCCGAGGCCGCACCGCGGCAGCGCCGCCGTTTCCCCTGGTCCCGCACCGAGCCGCGCCAGCGGCGGCGCACGCGCTGGAGTGACTTCCGGGACGCCTATCCGCGCATCGTGATGGCCATGAGCCTGGGACTCGTGACCCTCGTCGCCTTCGACGCCTTCCTTCTCTTCAAGGCCGTCCAGTACCGCCGGCAGATCCGCGAGGACCGCGCGTCCATGAGCAAGACCGATCAGCAGCGGGCGGACGCGCTCCTGGCCAGCCAGGCCAGCCGCGCGCAGCTCGAGGAGGCTCTGGTCGCCCAGCAGGCGGTCAAGGACAAGGGCCTGAACCTCTCGGTCAGCCTCGACGACGGCACCATGGACCTCCAGCGTGAAGGCGCCCAGCTGCGGGAGATCCGCGTGAAGATCGGGCCGGAGGTCACGGTGGGGCAGGCGCCGGGCGCGCGCAAGATCACGCCTCCGCTCGGACGCCGTCAGGTGGTCGCCGTCGTCGACGGCTCCTACGCCTGGGACGTCCCGGAGTGGGTCTGGCAGCAACGTGGCCAGCCCGCGGCGACCGGGCGCCGCGTGCCCGGCGCCCTGGGCGAGATCGCGGTCATCCTCGACGACGGCAACGTCATTTATTCGCGTCCGAAGGCCGGACCCCTGGCCGACGATTCCTACGTCCTGCCCGGCAGCGTGCGCGCCGACGCCGCCGACCTGCAGGCCATACGACCGAACCTCGGCGCGGGAATCCCGGTGTATTTCCACTGATGACGACCCCCGATCCTTCTCGCTCCTCGCGTCCGCCCCTGAGCACGCGCTTCGTGCGCTTCTTCGGTCACGGCGGCGGCGTCGCCTTCTACCTCATCGCCGCCATGCTCCTCGTCACCGCCGCCAGCACTGCCCTCTTTGCCCACACCGCGTCCCTGCGCCTGCAGCGCAACGTGGGGCGCGCGGTGCTCGAGGACGACACCGACCTGCTCGAGGGCGTGAAGTGGAGCCTCGACGCTACCGCCGATGCCCTCCGCCAGGCCGAGCAATCGGCCACCCCCGCCGCCGACCAGCCCTACATCGTGGTGAGCACGGGCGAGCGCGAGCTCTGGTACAAGAAGGGGGAGAACGTCCTCTTCCACACCCAGGTCGCGACGGGCAGCGGGAAGACGCTCGTGCGCGAAGGAGGCGGCGATAACGTCTGGAAGTTCGAGACGCCCCGCGGCCGCCTCTCCATCATCAGCAAGGAAGAGGACCCGGTCTGGCAGCCTCCGGACTGGCACTACGTGGAGCAGGCGCGCAAGCGGGGGGCGGGCCTCGTGCGGCTCGAGCGCGGGCAGAGCCTGGCCTCGTCCGACGGCTCCGTCGTCTCCGTCTCCGGCAACGACGTGATCAAGCGCTTCGCGGATGGCCGGCAGACGACGCTCAGCGCCACCGACGGGCGCGAGATCCTGGTGGACGGCAAGCTCATCGTGCCGCCCCTGGGCACGACGCAGCGCCGGTACGAGGGCGTGCTGGGGACGCGCCGCTTGAACATGGGCAACGGGTACGCGTTGCACGGCACCAACCAGCCCGACTCCATCGGGCGCGCGGTGAGCCACGGCTGCGTTCGCCTGCGCAACGCGGACATCGAGAAGCTCTACGACATGGTGTCGGTGGGGACGCCCGTCTACATCTACTAGGGCGTGTGATAGCTTCGCCCCCAAAGGCCGCACCAAAGCGAGGTGACGCGATGTCCTCCCGCCGCGAGTTCCTGACCACGATGGCCGCCGGCCTCGCCGCCTCCGCGCTCGCGGACCGGTGGGCGATGGCGGCCGCCGGCCCCGCCATCAAGAGTCCCGTCAACGGACCCATCGGCCTCCAGCTCTGGAGCCTCCGCGAGTACCTGCCCAAGGACCTCGCGGGCAGCCTGGCCAAGGTGCGCGGCATGGGGTTCACGGACGTGGAGGGCGCGGGCCTCTGGAAGCACACCCTCCCCGAGCTCAAGACCGCCCTCGATACGGCCGGCCTGCGCTGCACCTCGGCGCACATGGGCCTCGAGCGCCTCCGTGACGACCTGCTCGGTGCCATCGCGGAGGCGAAGGGCCTGGGGGCGGGGACGATCGTGTGCCCGTGGATCGCGCACAAGGACGCCTTCACGCGCGACGACGCGATGAAGGCGGCCGACGTCTTCAACAAGGCGGGGAAGGCGACGGCGGAGGCGGGAATGCGCTTCGGGTATCACACGCACGGCTACGAGATGGTCCCCTCGCCCGAGGGCACGCTCTTCGACACGCTGGCCCAGGCCCTCGATCCCAAGCTCGTCCACTTCCAGGTGGACGTGTTCCACACCTACCACGGCGGCGCGGATCCCGTGGCCTTGATGACGAAGTACACGGGCCGCGTGCGGTCGCTGCACCTCAAGGACATCAAGAAGGGATTTCCGCGCGAGACGGGGAAGGGGACGGCGACGGCGGACGCGGACGTGCCCCTGGGCACGGGGCAGATCGACTGGCCGGCCGTCCTGCGCGCGGCCATGAAGGCGGGGGCGAGCGAATACTACATCGAGGACGAGAGCACGGATCCGCTCACCCACATCCCGCAGAGCATCGCCTACCTGCAGGGGCTGAAGCTCTAGGACGCGGCCTCAGACGAGCAGCGCGCGCGGCGGGACCAGGACCTGCGTGCCGCGCTTCCAGCCGGGGGCGATGACGCGCACCCGCACCAGACCGCCGCGTGGCGGAAGGGTGCCGTCGAGGATGAACCCGGACAGCCGGTCCGCGGGCACCTCCAGCTCCTGGCCTACGGCCAGGTGGGGCGTCACGCCGAACCGGTCGCGCGCCCAGGCCAGGAGCGCGTCGGGCAGCTTGCGCAGGACCTCGATATCGGGCGGCAGCGAGCCGTCCGGCGCGGCGCTCAGCGCCCGCTGCAGCTTGACCAGGTCGCGCAGGATCTGCTCGGAGGCGAGCTCGCCGGCCAGTCTCCCGCGCTCGCCTTCCAGCGCCTCCGCTCCGATCTGGTCGGCCACGCGCGTGAGGGCCGCCGCCGCCGCCCTCACCGCTTCCGTGGCCTGATCGAGGTCGCGCCGCGCGCGCTCGACCGGCCGCACGGGAGCCTGCCTCTTGCGACGGGGCGCCGGTAAACGCTTTCGCGCGCGGCTCATCGCGCCTTCAGCGGCGCCACCGTGGCGCGGTCGAGCCCGGCGACCACGGCCGCGGGATCGCCCTCGTAGAGCTCCTCCGCCTCCAGCTCCGCGATGACCTTGCGCGCCTTGTCCGCCTGCGCGTAGTCCCCGAGCGACTGCTGCAGGCGGGCCAGGTAGCGCCAGGAGACGACGTCGAACGGCCGGTCCGCCATCGACTCGCGGAGGATCTCCAGCCCGCGGCCGTATTCACGTCGCGCCCCCGGCTCGTCACCCTTGCGCCGATGGAGGTCGCCCAGCGCGACGTGCACGTACACGAGCCGGGGATCGAGGGTGGCGGCCAGGCTCAGCGCGGCCAGCGCCTCCTCGCGGCGGCCGTTCTCGGCCAGGGCCATGCCGAGGTTGCCCTGGAAGACGGCACGCGTGGGCGCCAGGTCGGCGGCGGCGCGGAAGGCGCGCTCCGCCTCCGCCATGGCCCCCATCTGGTCCAGGACGAGGCCGCGGATGTTGTGCGTGCTCGCGTCGGACGGCGCCTCGGCCAGGCACTGCTCGGCGGCCAGCAGCGCCTCCTCGAGCTGTCCCGCCCCGCGCATGAGGTTCGCCTCGTTGGCCAGCATCCAGGAAGGCACGGGCTGCCCGGCGGCGACGGCGGCCTTCATCCGGCGCCGGTGGTCCAGGAGCCGCCGCTCGTCCGCGGTCAGGGCCCGGCTGCACCAGGGATCGTTCACGGAGGACGCGGGCGCGGCCGCCGCCTCGCCGATCTGGAACCACCAGTGCAGTGTCTTGTCGCGGTCGACGCGCAGCTTGATGCGCACGGGCGTGCCCGCCGGGGTGTCGGGAGGCAGGGCCACACGGACGGTCCCGGCCAGGCGCGGCGCGCCGGACGTCCCCGTGTACACGGGCACCAGCATCTCCGCCAGGGCGTCGCTCGGGACCGCGAGCTGTCCGCCTCCGGTCACGTCGTGCACGGAGTCCTCGTCCGGGTAGGGAAGGGGCGTGCCGCCCGCGACCAGAGGCACCGGCTCGCCGCTGCGCACGATGATCCCCAGGTCCTCGGCCATGATCGGCCGGATGATCTCGACCTCGCGCGCGTGGCGCCAGTAGCCGAACAGGGCGGCTCCGCGCGCAACCGACACCAGCGGGTCGGGCGTGCTCACGATCTCGGCGCGGTCGAACAGGGTCGGTCCCCGGAACGTGCTGCGCATCAGGTGACCGACGTAGGGGTTGAGCGAGCTGCCGCCGTGCAGGACGACGGCGTCGAGCCGGTCCGGCGAGAGCCCGGCGCGGGCCAGCGTCTCCATCACGGGTCCGAGGAGCGACCGCTCGTCCCGCTCCGGGCCCGGCGGGGCCAGGAAGGGCGCCATCAGCAGCCGGAACTGGTCCGAGTTCATCTCGAACCGGTGTGGCGTCCGGCGCGCGAGGTCGGGGATGGTGAACTCCCCTGAAAGCGGCGCCAGGACGGTGACCGGGCTCGTCTCCACCCCCGGCCATCCATCTTCTCCAATACGGTCCGCCACCGCCCGGCAGAGGCGTTCCTTCAGCATGCGGGCCACCGTGGGGACGAGCGTGTCCTCGACGAGACGGCGCGCGGGCAGGCTCAGGCGCGCGCGCTCGTCCGCGGAGGCGATCTGCGGCCAGACCACGGCGTCCATCACCGCGCGATCGACGTCGTCCCCCCCGAGCCGGTGGTACGACGAGATGGCGAGGTTCTCGACCGAGAGTCCCGCCCCGGCGGCGGAATCGAACCGCGCCTTGACCAGTGCGACGTCGCAGGTGCCGCCGCCGTAGTCGAAGACGAGCACGTGGCGCGGGGCCTCGCCGAGGACCTGGGCGGCGTCGGGGCTGTTCAGGAGGTCCAGGAGGGCGGCGATCGGCTCGTCGAGCAGATGCACGCGCGCGGGATCGAGGCCGGCCGCCCGGGCCGCCGCGCGCGTCTCGGCGCGGGCCAGCGCGCTGAAGGAGGCGGGCACGGTGAGCACGACGTCGGTGCGGCGTGGATCGCGCGTGGCCTGGCCTTCACGCGCCAGCGCGACCAGGCGCTCGAGCATGAGAGCGGTGACCTCGACCGGCGTGCGGCACCCGGGGACCAGGGAGCGCGGATAGATGCGCTCGGTGCCGAGATCCGACTTCACGGACCCGAAGAAGTCGCGGCCGCGCGAGAGGAGCGGGCGGTCGCGGCGCTTCTCCTCGAAGGACCGGTAGAACTCCCAGCCGAAGAGCGGCCGCTTGCGGCGCTTGTCTCCCGTGGCCGCGGCCACGATGGAGGGCACGCGGTTGGAGCGCTTCTGGGTCTCGTCCTCGTCGACGGCCGCGTCGACGGTCTGCACGTTGACGAACGGGCTGGCGCGCTGCCGTGGGTCGTCGACGACGTAGGCGACGCTGCAGCTGCTCGTGCCGAGGTCGATCCCGAAGTAGGTCCCCGTACCAGGCATGGCCCCAGACCCTTGCGCCGCCACCGCCGCGGCGGATGGTCAGGATCTCATGGATGGCCTAAGATCCCGCCACTCATGAAAGCCATCTGGCCAGGAACGTGCGGTGTCGTCCTCTTCGGGCTGGCCTCGGCGTCCGGCCTCGGCTGTCGAGGCCGTGGGTCGGAGACGGCGCCCGCGCCCATCCGATTGGTCGACCTGTACAAGCCCGACCCGGCCGCCCGCGCGAATGCGCCCGGGGTGGCCCCCCCTCCACCGGTGGAGTGGCGCTTCACCGAGGCAACGGCGACGGGCCGCGCGCCCGCGCCCGCGTCCGTACCGGCCAGCCCGAAGCCGCCGGCCTGGACCGCGGGGCCGGGAGTGCAGGGGCTGACCGTACGCGACGGACGGCTCGTGGGACGCTCGACCACCGACATCCCCCTGGTCGACCTCGAGCGGCCGCCCTCCGACGACCGCGACAACGTGCACGAGGTGCAGGTCCGCATGCGGGCGTCCGCGGGCGCGAACCTTTCCGTGATACTGCGCGCGACCGAGAAGGTGGACCTGAAGCTCGAAGCCGAGATCATTCCGATCATCCCCGCCCCGTTCAACAGCCCTCTCGTGGCCGGCGACGAGATGAGGACCTACGTCCTTCGCACTACTGCCTCCGTTCCCGCCGCCTTCTCCCGCCACGTCCTCATCCGTCCCACGGACGTCCCCGGCGCCACTTTCGAGATCGAGTCCGTGCGCATCGTCTCCCGCCGCGAGCACCTCGCCGGGGTCAACGCCGGCCTGGGCTGGCACGGGATGTCCGAGGTCTACCGTGAAACCCTGGTTGCGCGCGCGCCCGACGCCCTGAGCTTCGACGTTCACGTGCCCGCGCGGCCGCGGCTGGAGCTGGCGGTGGGAACGATCGAGCTCTCGCCGGTGACGTTCCGCGTCACCGCCCGGGATCGCGGCGCGAGCAAGGACGAGGTGCTGTTGGAGCGCACGGTGACGGTCCCGCACCGCTGGGAGACGGCGACCGTCGACCTCGCCCGTCTGGCCGGGCGCGACGTGAGCCTCGCCCTGGGTCTCGTCTCGGAGAAGCCGCGCGCGCTCGGGTTCTGGGGGACGCCCGTCATCCGCTCCGTCCCGGAAAAGAGTGCGGACGCCAGCGGCGCACCCGCGCGCCCGCAGGGCGTGATCCTGGTGTGGATGGATACGCTCCGGCGCGACCACCTTCCCATGTACGGATATGCGCGCCCGACATCTCCGGTGCTGGCGCGCCTGGCCGCGGAGGGGACCCTATTCGAGGACTGCGTCGCGCAGGCGACCTGGACGAAGGCCTCCGGGCCCTCCATCCTGACCGGGCTCTACCCTTCGACGCACGGCGTCCAGTCGTTCAACGACCTCCTGCCCAGCTCCGCCACCACCATCGCGGAGGTGTACCGGCAGGCCGGCTACTCGACCCTCGGCCTGGAGACCATCGCGTTCGTCGGCAAGTTCAGCAACCAGCACCAGGGATTCGAGGAGCTGCACGAGCAGGGCTCGTTCCCGGAGCGTCAGGCCGGGAGCACCAAGGCCGCGCGCACCGAAGTCGACCGCCTCATCCCGTGGCTGGCCGCCCATCGCGACGTTCCGTTCTTCGTCCTTCTCCACCTGGTCGATCCCCACAGCCCGCACAGACCCTACCCGCCCTACGACGCCACGTTCGGAGACCCGCGTGGACGCGCGGAGCACGACGCGCAGCTGGAGAAGGTGCGTCCCTTCATTCGCAACGCGAACATGCGCCGCTTCGGCATGCCCAACCGCGACGAGCTCGTGCGCGCCGGGGTGGACCCCGAGCGCTACATCGCCTTCGAGAAGGACGCCTACGACGGCTCCATTCGCGGGATGGATGCCGAGATCGGCCGGCTGCGCGAGCGCCTGGGCGAGCTGGGCCTCGATCGCCGCACCTTGATCGCGTTCCTGGCCGATCACGGCGAGGAATTCCACGATCATGGAGGCTCCTTCCACAACCAGGGCATCTACGGCGAGCTGACCAACGTCCCCCTGTTCTTCTGGTGGCCCGGCCGCGTGCCCGCGGGCCGGCGGGCCGCGGAGACGGTCGAGCTCATCGACGTGATGCCGACCCTGCTCGAGCTGAGCGGCCTGGCCGCGCCCAAGGGGATCCAGGGCGCGAGCCTTGTTTCCCTCATGAGCGACGGCGCGCACGCGGGCTGGCCACGGCCCGCCATCACGGAGGCCTCCGGCCGCCCTGATCCGGGCGTGGCCACCGCGGAGGAGTCCTACGCGCTGAGCCTCGGCGGATGGAAGCTCGCCCATCACGTGGTGCGCGCGCCCGACCGCCCGGAGTTCGAGCTCTTCGACCGGAAGAAGGATCCCCTCGACACCACGGATCTGGCCGCGCAGCATCCCGACGTCGTGGCGCGCCTGACCCGCGAGCTCGAGGCGTGGCGCAAGATGGCGCTGAGCGCACGCTTGAAGCCCGACTCGGCGCTGGCCTCGACGGTCAGCGGCGAAGAGCTCGAGCGCCTGCGCGCCCTCGGATACGTGCAGTAGCTACTCGTCCCGCCCGCGGCGGCGGCGCTTCTGCTCCTTCCGCCACTCCTTGAGCTGCCGCTCGTATTCCTTGCGGGCCTCGCGCCACGCTCTCTCCGCATCCTCGCGCGCCTGCTCGCGGGCGCGGCGCCAGGTCTCCGCCTCCTCGTACTCCGGCGGCGGCGCGGGGTGCGAGCCCGACCGCATGTCCTCGGGCCAGGGCTCGAGATCGTGCGCCTCGTCTTCGTCCGAGGGCGCGGGATAGGCGTCGGCGAGCGTGACCTGGCCCTGGTCGGGACAGATGGCCTCGGGCAGGGCCGCGCGCAGGAACAGCTCGCGCAACGCGTCCCCGTCGTACGGGCGGCAGCCGTCGGAGAGGGGCCGCCCCGACTGGGGATCGATCCAGGCCTGGACGACGGTGGAGGGCGCGGGCCAGGTGGCGCCGGTGGTGAGCGCGTCCGGCGCCCGCACCATCATGCGGCCCCAGACCGGCGCGGCCAGCCGCCCGCCCGTGGCCAGGCCCATGATCGGCCTCGGCTCGTCGAAGCCCATCCACACCGCCGCCACCAGGCGCGGGGTGTAGCCCACGAACCAGGTGTCGGTGGCGTCGTTGGTGGTGCCGGTCTTGCCGGCGGCCGTCGCCTCGAACCCGCTCGTGCGCACGGCCGTGCCCGTCCCGCGCTCGATGGCCTCCTGCAGCACGTTCGTGATGAGGAAGGCGATGCCTTCGTCCATGACGTGCTCGACGCGCGGGGCGGGGGCGGCGAAGATCTCCGTCTCGTCCTCGGCGGCGATGCGCAGGAGGAAGCGGGGGGCGGCCACCTGCCCCAGGCCGGCGAAGGCGGCGTAGGCCGTGGCCAGCTCCAGCGGGCTCACCGCGACCGTGCCCAGCGGCATGGCCGGGGTCTCGTCGATGTCGGAGCGGATTCCCGCCTCGTGGGCGGCCTTCGCCACCTCCTTCAGGCCGACGGCCGAGGCCAGGCGCACGGTCGGGATGTTCTTGGAACGGGCGAGGGCGTCACGCATGGTGACCTCGCCGTCGTATTCCTGGTCGAAGTTCTGCGGCTCCCAGACCCGATTGCCCCCCAGGCGGACCTGGATGGGCTCGTCAGAGAGGCGCTCGCTGAGGTAGTGGCCGTGGCGGAGCGCGGCCGCGTAGACGAACGGCTTGAAGGCGCTCCCCACCTGGCGCCGGGAGGACTTCACGCGGTCGAAGCGGGACTGGTGGAAGTCGCGGCCGCCCACCCAGGCCAGGACGTCGCCGCTGCCGACCTCCAGCGAGACGACCGCGCCTTGCAGGTACGGCGTGCCACCGTCGCCCGCGCTGGCGGGCGGGGGCGCGGATGTGGAGTAGCGCGGGCCGCGAAACGCGCCCAGCGCGCCCGTCTCCACCGCGCGCAGCTGGCGCTCCAGCTCGCTCTCCGCCGCGCGTTGGAGCCCCGCGTCGAGGGTGGTGGTGACGGTCAGGGTCTCGTCGTACAGGCGCTCGCCCAGGCGGTCCTCGAGCTGGCGCCGGACCTCCTCCGCGAAGTAGGGGGCGAGGCCGGCCTCCGCGGTGGCGGGGGCGCGGCGGCGCACCACCCCCAGCGGCATGGTGCGCGCGGCGGTGGCGGTGGCCGCGGGCACGCGCCCCTGCCGCTCCATCAGGGTGAGCACGAGGTCGCGGCGCTCGCGCGCGCGGTCGGGGAAGCGACGCGGGTCGTAGCGGCTGGGTCCGCGGATGAGGGCGGCCAGCAGCGCGGCCTGGCTCAGGGTGAGCCGCGAGGCGCTGGTCCCGAAGTAGTGGCGGGCCGCCGCCTCCACTCCGCGCGCTCCGTTCCCGAAATAGATGTGGCTCAGGTACAGCTCGAGGATCTCGTCCTTGTCGAAGCGGTCCTCGATCTCGTAGGCGACGCGCACCTCCAGGAGCTTGCGGGGCAGGGTCCGCTCGCGGGCGCGGATGCGATCCGGGAACACGTTGCGGGCGAGCTGCATGGTGACGGTGCTGAAGCCCTGCTCGATACCGCCGTGACGGACGTTGGCGAGGGCGGCTCCCACCACGCGCCGCCAGTCGACGCCCCCGTGCGCGTAGAAGCGCTGGTCCTCGACGGCGAGGAAAGCGTCGCGGACGTGCCGGGGAATGAGGCGCAGGGGCACCGTCGCGCCCTCGACCGGGCGGAGGTCGGCGAAGACGCGGCCGTTCCGGTCCAGCAGGCGGGAGGCCTTGCCCGGCTGGTAGGCCCGCAGCCGATCGACGTTCGGACAGCCGAAGAGACCGCAGCGTCCCCAGACGAGCCCGCTCACGGCCAGCAACAACGCGAGCCCCGACGCGCTCGCGATCACGAGCGGCCGCCGCTCGCGCCGGAGCCGCTCCGCCAGGGCGCGGGCACGCTCGAGGGCGACGCGGGCCTGCGCCCGCGCGCGCGCGACCGGGGTCGGTGGCGGCTCAGCCGGGTCCATCTCCTCCGAGTAGACCATGCCTGCCCGGCGGGGGTGGTAATGCGACCGTCGCCTTCAATCCGTTGGAGCTAGATCGCGCCCCGCTTCTGGGCCATGCGCCCGAGCGCGATGGCCAGCGCCGCCCCGCCCAGCATCTTCACGAGCTGGGGCTGCTGGGCGTAGACCTGGCTGATCTTGTCGATCACCGACGGGTCCTTCTTCTCGGCCTCCCGCGCGATGTCCTCGACGTCCTGCGGATCGAGCTGGTCCGCCGCCTCCGGAGTCACCGGCGGCGCCGCGCTTCCCCCACGCAGGATCTGGCCCAGCACGCCGCCCTGGCCGGAGCCCGGCGTCCCGCGCTGCCGCCGCGCGAGGATCTGCTGCACGACCAGCGGCCCCACCGTGGTGAGGAGCATGTTGAGGATCCGGGCCCGCTGCGCGCCGCTGGCGCGCCCGAAGAGCTGCGAGGCCATCTGCGGAAAGGGCGGGGTCTCGTCGGAGCGGAAGGCCGCGGAGAGCCCGTCCGCCAGGGCCTCCGGCGGCGCCGCTTGCGCGAAACGGTCGAAGTCCTCGTGCAGGGCGGATTCCGGCGGCCGCGCCGCCCCCCCGTCCGCGTAACGGTCCAGCACGCCACCGAGCTCTTTCATCCAGTCCATGACTACCTCCGGGGAAACCTATTTGAAGACGTTCAGGGCCTTGAGGATTCCGATGAGAGCCACGGCGCCGAGGACGCCGATGACCCAGCGCAGCGGCCCGGCCGCGGCAATGCCGAGCGCGCCGGCCAGGTAGTAGCCCAGGAGCGATCCGACGATGCCGATGATGATGTTGGCCAGCAGCCCCATCTGGGCGTTCGTCTTCATGATGATGCTGGCCAGCCACCCGATGACGCCTCCCACGATCAACGCCACGATCAAATCCATAGCCCCCACCTTTCTCCTTACTTCCAATACAGCACGGCGGGGGCGCGGCGTCTGGAGCCGGCGAAAGTTAGTCGGGGGAGAGTGATCCTGATCGCCATGCCGCCGAGCGCCCGGCGCGACCTCCGCTTGCTAGAATCCGCGCCGATCCCTTGCGCCTCTCCGCCATCACGCGCCAGCGCCTGTTCAACCAGCAGATCACCGGCCCGCGCGCCACGAGCGCGGCCGCCCTCGTGCGCTGGATGGGCGCCGTCCAGGCCCAGGACTACCTGGGCGCGCTGTGGGCCGTGGGGCTGCGGCTGGCCTCTGCGGTCGAAGCCGACATCGAAGAGGCGGTGGCCGCGCGGACGATCGTGCGCACGTGGCCCATGCGCGGCACCCTTCATTACGTGCCAGGGGCGGACGTCCGTTGGATGTTGCGGCTCCTCACGCCGCGCGTGATCGCGCGCAGCGCCGGGCGCTATCGCGAGCTCGCGCTGGACGCGGCGGCGCTGAGGCGGTCCGCGAAGATCCTCACCCGCGCCCTGGAGAAGGGGCCGCTCACCCGGGCCGAGACCTACGACGCGCTGCGCCAGGGAGGCGTGTCGCCGGACGGCCAGCGGGGAATCCACATCCTCGGCCACCTGGCCCAGCACGGCGTCGTCTGCCTGGGCCCACGGAAGGGCAAGCAGCCGACGTTCGTGCTCCTCGAGCACTGGCTGCCTCCGTCCCCGGACCTGCCGCGCGAGCACGCCCTGGCCACCCTCGCGCAGCGCTACTTCGCCAGCCACGGTCCGGCGACGCTGCACGACTTCGCGTGGTGGACGGGACTCCTGCGGAAGGACGCGCAGGAGGCGATTCTCGCCACCGGGTCCAGGCTGGTGAGCGAGCGTCACGAAGGCCGGCTCTTGTACCGGTCTGCGGAGACAGGGCCCGCCCCGAAATCCCGGCGACCGGCGGCGGTCCTCCTGCCTCCGTGGGACGAATACGTCGTGGCCTACAAGGACCGCGCGGCCGCCCTCGATCCTCCGGCCCGGCCGGCCGACCGCGTGTCCGGGGTGGGAAACGCCCTCGTCGTCATCGACGGGAGGGTGCGCGGCTCCTGGCGGCGAGCGCGCACGGCCGCGACGGTGCGCGTGACCCTGGACTACTGGATGGCGGTCACGAGAGAGGAGCGCCGCGCCGTGGCGGAAGCCGCGGCGCGCTACGGCCGCTTCCTGGGCCGGCCCGTCCAGCTCGGCTGAGCCGCACCTTCGTCTTGCCGCGCCTTGTCTCGCTTGCCGCACCTTCGTCTTTGATCCGGGGTCGGGTGCGCGTTACGCTGGGTCGTGCCTGGGGCGATCGTGCGACCGGAGGTGCGTCGAGCGCCCTGGGTCCTCGGTGTCCTGCTGAGCCTCTCCTGCTCGTCTTCGCCCAGCGGGCCGGCGGCGGCGCCGGCGTCGTCCCCGCCGGCGGCGGCCGCACCGTCACCGTCACCTTCGGCCCCGGCCTCCGCGCCGCCGTCCACGGCAAGCTGCCGCTACGGACTGGGAACCCTCGATACGACCTGCGTGCGCCGCACCGGGCAGTTCGAGCCCGAGGTCAACGCCGCCATCGACCGCCTGGCCGACCGGCATCCCGAGTACTTCGACACCTCCGTGAACCAGGGGACGGGGGAGTGGCGCGTGCTGCGGCCGCGCGACTACCTGGACGGCGTGGTGGCCGAGCTGGAGCGGGTCCGGTTCTGCGCGGAGACCGACCAGGTGGCGGCGGTGGCCCTGAGGAACGGCAGCGAGTTCAGCGAGACCTACGACGTCCTGCTTTCCACCGGCCACGTGAGGCGCGGCAACCGCGCCTATCAGGAAACCTGCAGCCCGCCCTCGTTCCCGGTCGTGGCCTCGGAGGCGATCGCCTACGTCCGCGTGGCTTTCTACAGCATCACCTGCGAGGAAGGCATCACGCCGCCGCGCAATGGCGAGAACGTCCTGCCCCTGGGCTGCCGCGGCTTCGTGACGGCGACGCCCAAGCAGCGCAGCAACGAGGACGTCCCTCGGCACATCGTCGGCGGCGACATTTCCTGGCGGCTCGACCAGGCGGGCGAGGTCGTGATCGTGCACGACGACGCCAGCAACCCTTTCAACAAGATGCTGGTCGGCCGCAGTCCCGGCCGGTATTCGCTCTGCGCGACCTCGCACGGGGTCGAGGGGTGCCAGCACGCGGAGGTGGTGGCGGATCCGCGGCGGTAGGGGAGGGGGTGGCTGGCGACCCCCTGCATTGCGCGCGGTCGGTAGGGGTCCGCCCGCACACCCGCGCGCTCAAATCTCGCGGCACGCTCGAGCCCGCGCCTCCTACGAGTCTGAGGGCCCGGCATCACACATCTCCGAGCCACCTCGAGGGCCGAAGACCAGGTCCGCCTCGTACTGGTTGTGACGCCGGCAGCGTAGCGAGATGTTCTCGACGGTCGCGGGCCCGCCCAGCGCGAAAGGCTGTATGTGGTGGAACTCCAGGAACGCGCGCTCGGTGCATCTCCGGCCCTCCTTGGAGACGAAGCCGCACTGGCCGTCGTCTCGCGTCCAGGCGGCGCGGTCCACGTGCCGCGGCCGATATCGCGATTTGCGAGCCGACTGAGCGGGAGGTCTATCCGTTTCAGGACGGATGGAACGCGACGGAGCGGCCTTCGGGGACGTCGCCGCAGCCTTCCCGTGCGACGCCGCGGCCTTCGCGGGGACGCCGAGCTTCGCCTTCTCGACCTTCTCGAGAAGAAGGTCGAGGGCGCGCTCGAAGATCAGGCCGGCATCGCCGCTGGGGATCTCGCGGCGGAGAAGGTCCTGGACGCGACGGAGCTTCTCGTGCGACTTCTTGCCCATCGTGAATTGAACGCGGTATCGCTCCGGTGACGTTGGCTGGACGATCGGACGATGCGCGGGTGCCGCGAGTACGGCAGGAGAGGACATAGCCGGAGAAGGCACAGCCGGAGGGGGCAGCGGGGACGGCACAGCCGCGGACGGCATAGCCTGAGAGGATTCGACTGGCGCCGGGTGAAGGGCCGTAAGAACGGACGGCGTCAGGACCGGGGAAGGTGCCGGCAGCTTGCGCACACACGTGGGGACGTCGGGTCGCGGCGCTAGCTCGGCCACTAGCGCTTCGATCCCCGGCCGTCTTCGGCCGCAGGCCCGGGCCAGGACATCCCGATGATTCTCGGGAGTCAGGTGCGGAGCGAGTAGGCGCACCGAAGTCAGCGAAACATCGCCCGAGGCGAGGGCATCGAGGATCGCCGGAAAGCGCCGGCAGGCCCGCGCCACCGCGATCCGACTGCACGCCGCGTCCTCGGATAGCCGCAGCGCCGCCGTGCAGTAGTCGAAGAGGGAGCCGTGGCCCAGCGCGGCATACACGGAAGGCCGCAGTTCGAGTGCGGCCAGGTGGGCCACGAGCTCGGCCGACGCTTCGCGCTCCGCGGAGGCGAGCCGGACGAGGCGGGCCAGCAGATCGCGATCAGAGAGGTGTGACGCAAGAGCGAGCGTGTTCGTATTCATGCGCTCTTGTATCACGGTGATTTTCTTGGCCCGGCGAGGTATTCAGAGAGCGCCAGGAGAACCGATTCCAGGCTCGACGCGCGCGCGTGATTCCGTCAGCGCTTGAAGAGCACTGAGAGGCGCCGGCGCGTCCTGGCGGCCGTTCATGAGAAGGCCTTCGAGCGAAATCTCGTTGGGTCACCACCACCGCGGGTCCGAAACCCTTCGCGCTCGAAGATATATTTGTCCCGGCCAACCGCTCGACCGAATCATGCGGAAGGGTCCTGGCGAAAGGCCGACGGGGACACGTTGAGCGGCTGCACGTCAGCGGCGGCGCAGTCTCGGCGGCAAGTCAACCGCGACACGTCACGCCGACGCGCGACGTCAAAACACTACGCGCAGAACCTCCGCGCCACCTCCACCAGCGCCTCCCGACAGGCGAGGACCTCGTCCAACCGCACGTACTCCTCGAGGCCGTGCAGGCCCGCGCCCCCGGGTCCGAAGACGACCGAGGCCATGCCCGCCTCGCCCAGGATCGCGGCGTCCGTCCAGAACGACATCGCGCCCACCGTCGTCGGCCGCCCGAGCGACTCACGCAACAGCCGGGGAAGGGGATGCCCCTCCGGCGTGAGGTAGGGCGAGCGGGCGAAGGTCAGCCGCGCGGAAGCGCGGAATCGCGGGTCCGTCGCGCGCAGCCGGCCGAGCACTGATTCGATCTCGCGAAGCAGGCTCTGGGGCGCCTCGCCCGTGACCGTCCGCCGCTCGATGGAGAGCGTGCAGCGATCCGGATACGTGCTGAGCTCGCGCCCGCCGCCGATGAGCGAGGCGTGCAGCGACGGGCGCCCCAGCAGTGGGTGCGCGGGACCCGCGATGAAACCTCGCTCCAGCGCGTCCATCTCGCCGAGGACGCGTCCCATCATGAGGATCGCGTCCACACCGTCGTCCGGCCGGCTGCCATGGGCGGCGACGCCCTGCGTCTCGACCTCGACCCACTCGAAGCCCTTGTGGCCGATGCCGATGGCGAGGTCGGTTGGCTCGGCCACGACGGCCGCGTCCGCCTTCCAGTCCGCGACGGCCGCGTCCGCGCCGACGCTCGCGTACTCCTCGTCCGCGACGATGGCCACGATCACCCGGCCCTTGAGGCCCGCGGGGGACTGGGCGAGGCGCCGC